>Ga0164290_1000892_pt1 | contig 68238 bp, 29 predicted proteins | sample Micstemetagenome_FD_108782 | JGI IMG/M metagenome (GOLD analysis project Ga0164290, IMG submission 108782) | Contaminated culture microbial community from soil near Moab, Utah, USA - Microcoleus steenstrupii SON62 (Illumina Assembly) | ecosystem: Environmental > Terrestrial > Soil > Soil crust...
AAACCAGGTTCTTTTCATCCAGGTTTAAATGCATGCAGGAGTAATCGATCAGGGCCGCTTCGTGCAGGTTGATATAAATGCCTTCAGCTGTTTTCATCATCAGGGATGTTTGCACACCGGTAAGAGAAAATTCTGTTTGCGAAGCATTGGAGCTGCGGGCATTTTTCATTTGACTCCTGATCTCCGATAATTTACAGGTAGTGTAATCATATTCCTGTGTATCATAATCACCGGCGATCCAGTAAGCAGTATGATCGCCCGTCATGGCAAATTGCGTTCGTTCTTCTTTGATCACAAAATGCAACAGGTTTTTTTGCGCCGGAAATTCGTAACGGAAACCCAGCCCGTCATTGAACAGGCGGAAACGGATGATCATATCCCGGTTGCTGCTGTCACGGTGCAGGGTAACAGCCCATTCATTATACTGATTGCGGATATTCTTCCATTCGCCCCAAACTGGTTGCCAGGTTTCATCCACCGTTTTACTGGCCGAAGTTTTGATAGTAAAACTATCTGTTAAAGAATGTTTATCCTTGAGTTCAATACCCAGTTTGCTGGGGTTGATCACCGGCTTTCCTTTGTAAGAAAGCGCATAAACAGGACTGCCTTTTGCATCCAGTGAGAAATTCATTTTGAAATTTCCGTTGGGAGAAGTCAGTTCCTGGCAAAAGCCGAGGCTGACAAACAATAAAAAGAATGAAATACTTGCAATCGTTTTCATGAAATTTGTTTTGGTTACATTGGTTTCAAAGATAGAATAATGAGGAGGAAATGGCTGGGAAAAAAAGTAGCATGGGAGAATACAGGATTACTGGCGCCGTTCTCCCGGCCTGTGACCGTTGTCGCTAAGCGTTGATTTAATTTTGGAAACAAATAAGTTATGGGTTAAGCGGCGCCTGGCAACCGGTCGGAGACCTGCGATACTCAGGTTTAATTGTTTTGAAAATATTGAAGGCCAAAACAATTTGTACCTTATGCAGCAATAGCATTAACAGGACAGGATTGACAAAAAACACATTTATTTGCCATGCTCTAAAAGTCCGGTGCCACATTCAACGGTTAAACATAAACACACATGAAAGCACTCATCATCGGCGCTACCGGCGCTACCGGAAAAGATCTTGTACATATTTTACTGCAGGACAATGATTACACCGCGGTGGTGATATTCGTTCGCCGCAGCACCGGCATGGTTCATCCCAAATTGCAGGAGATCATCACAGACTTCGACAAACTTGAAACGGTAGCTGACCACATTACCGGTGATGTCTGGTTCTCCTGTCTCGGTACCACTTTAAAAGCCGCTGGTTCAAAGGAAAAACAGCGGGCGATAGATTATGATATACCCGCCAACTTTGCAGCCATTGCAAAAAGAAATGGCGTTCCCACGGCGGTATTGTTATCGGCCTATGGTGCATCTGTAAAGAGCAATATCTTTTATTCAAAAATAAAAGGAGAACTGGAAGAAACGATTGACCATTTGGCGTTTAAATCATACATCATATTCCGTCCCGGATTATTGGTGCGAAAGGATACCGACAGGGTAGGGGAAAAGTTGTCTGCATCGGTATTACATTTTTTAAACCGCATAGGAATTGCAAAAAGATTCAGGCCATTGCCTACAGCGATATTGGCTGAAAAACTGGCGAAGGCACCCAAGGTTTTTACTGAGGGCAAGCAGGTGATAGAACTGGAGAAAATATTTGAGTTGTGATCGACAGATAAAAGCAAATCGAAAGTATAGGATCACGGATCGAGCGGATGGAACGGATGATGCGGATAAAGAAAGGATAGAGATCTGCCTTGAAAGAATGATGCGGATTAAATCTATTGTATTGATCCGTTGTATCCGCTTAATCCGCTCAATCAGCGTTTCCATGGATCGTGGCTGTGCTTTCCTGAGTTTGCAACGCAGGATATGTTAAAACGTTTCCCCCAATGTAAAATACACTCCATTGTGTCCTTTACTAAAACCAATATCAATACCCCCGTTGGTCGCCGTCTTTTTATTAAACTTAATACGCAGCCCGCCACCGGCAGCCGGGTGCAGGTAAGCAAAACGGCGTGTACCCTGCTCCGTTACCGTGTTCACATTGGCAAATAATACAAAACCAAGCAGGCCATTGTTAGTGATATCACGACGGTATTCCGTTTCGAAATACAAAAGCGTATTACCCGTATAACGCCTGCTGTAAATACCACGACCCGACCGCTGTTCCGCATCCCAGCCAATGGCCGGCAGGTTGAGGTAGGGCGCCGCACTGCCCAAAGTGGTCCAGGCGAAGGCCCAGAAGGCCAATACATTTTGTCCCTTATCCGCCAGCGTTACATACTTGCGGCTGTCGAGGTACAAAGAATACCAGCCCCCGCTGTTGCTTAAAAAATCCGGGTTGCTTCTAAAAATGAGATTGGCATAAAACCCCGGTAAGGGATTCACAGAATTCACCCGGGTATCAAATAACAGGTTGAGCGTGGGCCCCGACGAAATCGAATTGGAACGGTTGGCCGTACCAAACGGATACTTGGTGAATTGCGGAATGCTGCTCGTATCATCCGCCGGCCGGATATTGATATGATAATCCAGGTTGTAGCCCAGCCCGGCAAAAAAATATGGTTTGATCTTTTTTAAGGCACTTGCATACAGCCGGATATAAGAATAGTTGATCCGCAAACGGGCATCGGTGGAAGGACGCCCGCCAATGCCCCAGGTATCCGTAGGAATATAAGAATAGCGCAACTGACCCTGGTAGTTCCAGGCATTTTTTGGCGACCAGATATTCGCATTGAAGGGAATATTAAACTGCCCTTTAAAATTCGTACTCGGCGAAAAAGTAACCGTAGACATCCAGGTGGTCTTTTTATTACCCGTATAAAAACCCGCCTGCGTGGTGGTGACCAATGCCGTGCCGCCACTGGGCAACTTACCAAACGGCAGCAGCGAATAATACACTTTTTTTCCCTTCACCCGCTTCTGTGCCTTTGTGTTCCACCGTGTAACCTTGAGGAAAATATCGATCAAATCTTTCTGCCCAATGGTATCTTCCGCCTCAATTTGTGGAGGCGTGGTGATATCACGGGGCGTTTGGGAAAGGGCAAACAGGGGGAGAATGAGTAATATGGGGATGAGGAGGGATCGAAGCATATGGGGGGAGGGCAAGGATGGTGCTAAAGTTAAATAAGAATAATTGGCAGGTCACCCGGCCATACATTTTTTGCGGCTGGGATTTAATTCAATTGATGAATCAAATAATTGATGGCTTGTCAACCGATTGCCACTTGGGCTTGCTCAGCAAACTATCGGCGGAACTTAGCGGTAGGCCTTTGACAGTTGCAACAAAGAAGCTTTAAAAACTTACCTTAGCTACTATGTAAATTAAGGAAACTAATAAATGTCTGAAGACCCAAAAAAACAACATGAGTAACAGTTATACCGAATCCGGTACAATTAAAATAAATAGAAACAATGGCGAAAAGTAAAACTATAAACGTAAAAGGAACTGAAATAGCTATTTTCAATGGAAATGAATCAGACTATATTTCGCTGACAGATATTGCCAAATACAAGGAGGCTGAACAAACCGATTCTATTTGTACAAAATTGGTTGCGAAATAGAAATACAGTTGAGTTATTGGGTTTTTGGGAACAACTACACAATGTAAATTTTAAACCCCTCGAATTCGAGGGGTTTAGAAAGCAGGCAGGTTTAAACAGCTTTGTACTCACACCCAAAAAATGGATTGAAACAACTAATGCCATTGGTATTATATCTAAATCCGGTAGATACGGTGGCACTTTTGCACACAAAGACATAGCTTTTGAATTTGCAAGTTGGATTTCTATTGAATTTAAATTATACATCATCAAAGAATTTCAACGCCTTAAAGAAGATGAAAACGACCGGCTGAAGCTTACCTGGAACTTACAACGTACCCTTGCCAAAGTAAATTACAGAATTCACACCGACGCTATTAAGGAAAACCTGATACCTGCAACGCTTACCAAAGAGAAAATAAATTTTGTGTATGCCGATGGGCCGATATGCTGAACGTGGCATTGTTTGGAATAACAGCCAGGCAATGGCGTGATGCCAACCCAACAGCCGAAGGAAATATAAGAGACGAAGCCACTATTGAGCAACTGGTAGTGTTAAGTAACATGGAAAGTATCAACGCTGTGTTAATCCATCAAGGTTTGTCACAAAAGGAACGACTAATACAACTGAACCATATTGCCATTACTCAAATGAAATCACTGCTTGGAAATGTACACTTGAAAAAGCTCAAATAGCCTGAACCGGGATCTACCTGGTTTAAGGATTAATACGATTTGACAGGCCAAAATGAAACCCGCTTTTGTGCTTTTGTCTTCCACCGTGTAACCTTGAGGAAAATGTCGATCAAATCTCTCTGCCCGATGGTATCAGATGCCTCAATTTGTGGAGGCGTGGTGATATCCCGGGGTGTTTGGGAGAGGGCAAACAGGGGGGAGAATGAGTAATATGGGGATGAGAAGGTGACGAAGCATATGGGGGGAGGGCAAGGATGGTGCCAAAAAGTTCGGCAGATCAACCTCGAATAAATTTATAGCATGCATCATACGAAGCCTGCAGTGTAATTTGGCCAGCGCTTTTAGGAGTTACCAGGTTATCGGAAGAAAAAAATATTTGGCTGTAATTAAAAAGATTTTGATATTAGCGTTTACGTTAATTGGTTTTCATCTACTCTCTCTCGTTATCCCATCAATTAAACGCTTCATAATCCTAAGCCTTGTGTAGAATTTCGCTGTTTTAGTTTGTGGAAGCAAGCTAGGTCTTCATTTCGAATTTAACATTGAATAAATTAACTGCTTAGTAGAATATGGTATTTAAATTTGATAGAAAATTTACTGAAAAGGATATAGATGCATTTACAAATAAAATCTATAATAATTTAACTAAACATCCAGCAGATCACTATGTATTCGATTTGACTCAAGTCGAATGGATTTCTAATCAAGAGTTGCTGTTATTTACTGCCTTTTTAAAATATTTTATAGAGAAAAGTATAGTATTTCAAGTTCTGTTGTGGGATGAAGGAATTTCAATCGAAATGGTAAAGCCTAGAGTTGCTAAACAAATTATTGAAATTTGGGAAGTATGGCAAATTTGGAAAGTAATTCCTGTAGAAAAATATACATCTGTGTTTCGAATAAATAATGCATCAATAAGAACGCTCAAAGATCTACACGGGTACAATGGAACAAGACAAAAAATATACTCCCGATATGGCATAACTCCGTTCTTGTTGTTAGAAAAAATAAGTAATTACGATGATAGAAAGGTAGATAGGGCTTTAGCCTCTTTGTATGCATTAAATGATGCAATGAAAGAAATTATACGCTATTATGATTGTGAACATCCATTCATTAATAACACCCTTAGTTCAATAATAACAAGAGAGCTCTATGAAAATTTCCTGGATCATTTTTCTTCGTGTTTCTTTAACACCGAAAAAAATTGGGCATTTATGTCTCTCTCTCTCAAAGGAAAATTAAACGAAGAACGATACGATAAAAGTTCAATACAAAAAAAGCTGAGGGAAAATTTCGAAGAAGAAGAAATTGTACAATCTAAAGGCTTTTTTTTCGATACGCAAAAAAATGAGTATAAAAATCAGTCTTACATACAGTTTTCTTTTTTAGATTTTGGTGAAGGTATTGTTACAACCATACGTGATGAATACTTAAAAAGCAATCCTTCCGAGACTCTTTTTGCTGACGAATCAAAAATCCTTAGATATGCATTTAACTACGATTCCTCACGTCGTCCAATTATAGATAATATTGGCAGAAGAAATATCTATATTCCACGAGGTCTTTTTGATGTACTAAACATTGTTAAAAGATATGAAGGACTAATTGTTGTAAGAAGTAACAAAGGGAAAATTCTATATGATTTTTCTGGCGGAAATGATTTTGAAAAAGGTATTACTTCTTTTGGCGATGACTCTTTTTTTCCAGGAACTCTTATAACTTTATACTTACCCGCATTTAAGTCGGATAAAGCTTTTGACCGGTCAGCAATAAAGCCCACATATGAAAAACATGAATACAAATCTTCTGTCAAATCCTATTTGAATTTGTATCACATAGTTAATCAAGTAAAGCGGGAAAAAATAGATTTTTATTCGAATTTGCTTAGTCAAATTAAAGATGAGATAAAAAAGGGAAACCAAGAAGAGAGAATTACGTATTTCAGTTTTAAAGGCTATGAAAATGAGAAAAAAATTACAAACAAAATTATATATTTCTTATTGTCAGATTACGATATCAATTTAAGAAATAATGTAATCGTCATACATCCTCCAAACAAGGAGATAATCGATGAAATTAATATCGAAATTCTAAATCTTAACTCACTAATAAAAAATTATAAAATCCATCCCCTACCATTAATTTATTATGACCCATCTAAAGAGGATATAATGATACAATGGCTTGGTGTTTATGATTTGAATGATAGAAATAAATTGGAGGATTTATTATTTGAGCAATTTTCTATCGCTAAATCAGATTTAAATGAACCCAATAACGTAGTTGGACACATAAATTATTTTGATGATTTTGGAAATTTAAATAGCTTACTTCCCAGCCGAAATCAATTGATTAAGTTTTATAAGGGTGAGTACAAGGTATGTGATGATTTAGTTGTTAAGAAGATTATTTTGGAGAACAGGTGTATCGAAGAAAAGAGCCTTAACAAACTTTATTTATGTAATGGTAATTATTATCAGTTTGAGTATATACAATTAATTAAGTTGCTTAATAACTCAAAAGATGCTGATTTAGTTTCAGAAATATTGTTTAGAAGGGTTTCTGAAGTTATTGAGACTACCCCTCTTTTTTACAATTATATTGGGATTACGTCAAGCAGCCATAAGATTTTAAACTCACTTGTGAATCAGGGGTTTTTGGATGAAAAACAGATACTTCTTTTAGATAATTACATATCATTTGATAACGACGTTCAGTTTAGGAAAATTAGGAAGGATACAAAATACATACTTATTTGTGATATTATAGCAACTGGGTTTTTGACCACGAGGCTTATACGAAAGTTAGTGGATAAAGACTCTGAATTAGTTTATGTTGCTGTAATAATCGATACTATTGATGATAGTTTTGAAAATTCAAAAGAATTTAGAACTGTTTACAACAGCAAACTTATATCACTTTACAAGTATCCGATTGAGAAATTTCGTAGAGAAGATATTTGTATTAAAGAACATCTTCTCAGCAAGGAAGTAATACGCGTCAACCCTTTTACTAATATCCCAATTACATTAAGTATTGCAGAAACTAACCCCGGTAACATACTGCTGTCATGCGAAGATTTTTTAAATTATGTTGAAGACACTCATATAAAAGTAGGTTATTTAAAATATTATAATCTAATTCATCCCTATTTTTTTGATATGTATTTTATTCTCAATAACACTTCTTTTCTTAAGTCTGTTTTCGACAAGATAAAGTTATCTACAGACTATCTTCAAGTGTTTTATCCCGAAGATTCAACTGTTAGGATGTTAAACTACGAGTATTTAAAAAACACTATTTTGAATGACCATTCAATTGAAATATATGAATTGGAAAGATTTAATACTACAGAGGGATGGAAATTTCCTCATACAGCTAACTATTATAATAATAAAATCAAGAACAAGAGTATTCTAATAATTGATGATGAATCTTGCTCCGGCGACTCCCTAATCCAAATGTTAGACGAAATCTCTTTCATAGAAATAAAAGAAGTTACCGTGTTGTGTTTAGTGGGAAGAGTTAACGATCAAAAAAGAGAATTTTTTTCCAAGCTTTCACAAATGCAGACAACAAATCATAAAAAATTTAGCTTGCGAATATTTTTTGGAACGCATTTACACATTTTGACGTACCCCCTCGATGACAATCCCAATACAGGAGAGATTAATTGGCTCAGTGAATTGATTAGATTAAGCAATACTCCTGAGAATTTGAGGAAAATTGCGAGAAAAATACTTGCAGCTCTTAAGCCAAAGGAGAGAGATGATTTTGTTGACTATAAATATTTACCCACATACAAACAAACGGACTTTCAGATCCCAAAAAAGGAATTGATTAAGGTTAGAGATGAAGTTGGAAAGGTAATTGGGTATAGATTTTACAAGGAAAGTTTTGACTATTTTAATTTTTTAATAAGGAAATATGAAGGCAGTAGTAAAGAAGATCGAAATAAGGAAATTGAATTACTATGTGCTACATTTTTGTATGAACCATATTTATATGACAAGCTTAAACAAGTGCTTCCAGATATTGTTGATAAGCTAGAAGAATTTGTAGATGCTTTGATTTTTGGAAATCCTAAAAGGCAAAATAGAAAGATTAATATAGAGACCGAATTGAGTTATAAATGGGACAAAAAAGATATCATTCATTTGTTTTTTATAGTTTTTAAAGGCGAAAGTCTATATACTAAACTAAGTAGTATCAATTCCTTAAAATCTTTGATAGCTTTTTTAAATGGAGTTAATTTTGGAATCAACTATTTTCTCTACAAGTTATTACATTATTTTCCGCTCAATAAGAAGCAATTGACTGAAAAAAGGAGTGGTATTTTTCTAAATCTTTTTGATATTATTCTCCAGGATAATTTGGTAGATATAGACTCCTTGAAAGAGATAAAGATATTTAGGTCCTTTATTGCAACTCTGCCTTCAAACGAGGATTTTTATTCTAGACTTTCGACAATTAGCGAAAACTATAGAAAATTAATACATGCAAAACTTCACAAGGAGTCAATACTTGTAAATTATGATATAATGTTAGTTGATTTGGCTGTAACAACAAATCATTTCAACGAAATCAACAAAAGTAAACTTCAAGAAAACTGGGATGAAATTTCAAGATTTATTGAAGCAATTCTTTCTTTTTCTGGATCATTTCCAGCATTTTTTTTAACAAAACTTACTTTGTTAGAAGGTAGCACAGATCATTGCCTTCGATCTATCCATGGGAAACTAAATGAAGCTATCAATAATTTAAATAAAGAAAGCGATTTCGAAAACTTAAAATATTTATTAGTAAAGTTCAAGGAGAGATTTTTGCAAACAGAGTCAGATGTTTTCAAGATTTTTAATAAAATATCTACAAACGATGTTGTAGCAAAATTCAGCAATGCCTTGGTTCAACATTTATCTGTTGACGACTTCGTATTAAATGGTTGTGTTGGAGAATCGATCACGATTGACTTTCCTGACTTTTTTTTTCATGAAATAGTCCTAACTGAAATAATTGGAAATTTTCGACATAGAGATAAATCTAAAAAGATTGAAATTGAAGTTTTGACAAATAAGGACGATTCAAATTATATATCTCTTGAAATCAGAAATCACATTTCAAGTGAATTTACCCATGGTGGGGGTAACGGGCTAAATATTTTACAAAGATTGAATAAATTTCCCAGTGAGATTATTCAATACGTACCGAACCAAACCATAGGAGGTGATATTTATACTCAGTCAATAATATTAAGAAGAAAATAATGGACTTAAAAAATGTTGTAATCCTATTGTGGGACAGTTTGGAAAATTTCAGTTCTGAATCAACTCAAAGACAATTAGGTTCAGGGAATATTTATAAAGAAGTTATTAATTTTAATAGCTTGAGTGAATTTGAAGAGAGAGTAATTAATAATCAAAAATTGGCAAGCCAAGATAGCCGTTTTATTTTTTGTTGCCATATTAACTTTGCTGATTTTAGCGGATATTTTAATCTGAGAAATTCCACTATTTGCAAAACTTATGAAGTGCCAGAAGTAATCTATCTGTCTTCAGGAGATAGTTTAGAGGTTGTTACAAAACTCTGGGATAAATATAAGATTATTGAAAAAGTCATATTGTATAATGAATTAATTGATAAAATAAAATTGGATGAGATTAAAAGTTTTAGCCTTTCCTCGATAGACAAGCGACCGAATTTTGATAGCGACTTAATGAATTTAAAAAACAGAAGCGACAAAATATTTCTAAGTCATTCATCCAAAGACAAAGAAATCGTAGTGAAGTTTCGGGATATAATTTTGATTGGAGGTATAGGATACGATATTAATAAAATTATTTTAACTAGTGACGAATCAAATGGGTTTGTAGCAGGAATAAATATTCCCCAAAATTTAAGACAAATCCTTCGGAATGAAATAGGGCTTTTTATTCAGTTCTTGTCAACCAATTATTCAAAGAGCAGGACTTGTTTGAATGAAGAGGGTGCGGCTTGGTGCATGTTGGAAGATTCAATGTTTATCTCGATTAATTTAATAGAAAATGGAAAGACATTTATTAAAAAATCAGAAAAGCATATTGATTTATTAAACAAGGATAGTTTATTGAATATTTATGATGATCGAAAAAGTTTTTTCGGGAACAAAATTCGAGCAGCTCATTTAAGTAATAAAGTAGATGAATTTTTGACGGTTATTAATAGCTAGTTGGAATTTTATTACAGCACATTTTACCTCATTTGTTTTCGACTTTTTCTACAGTTTGCCTTTTTTACAGTATCTAATTGGCAAATAAAATAGCAAATTTTAAAACACATTTTTCATCACGCATTTCGGCTTTTCACTCTAATTGACATTAATAAAAAAATATTCTAAAATGTCCCCCACCCCCTCACTTTCTCACCCTCACCTCCACACCTTCCCCCACCATCACTTCACTCCCTTCTTCACAACGAATACTATACACCGTCGTATTCACACTGATCACCGGGTACCTCGGTCTGCCTGAAGGAATGATCACTACAGAACCAGCTGTGGGTACTTCGTTGTCGCTCCAGTTGCCCGGGGTTTCCCAGGCGGTGCTGGTATTGCCGGTCCAGGTGGAGGGGGTGGTTTTTAGTACAAAGAGTTCATTGCCATGCTCAGGATCGTTGGCGGCAAAGATCAGTTTGTTATGGAGGGCGGTTAAGAATTGAGGGGAGGAGCTGTACAGGGCGCCGGGTGCAATATCCATGGGTACAGTGCCGGCGGCTGTGCCATCGCTTTTCCAAAGTTCAGTGCCAATGCTGTCATTGGTGGCGTTAAAATAGAGGGTGCCGTTGACTGCAGTAAGGTATTGAGGCACCGGGTTTAGCCCTGAATTGCCTGGATAAATATCAGATACCAAGGCTACTACAGAATCAGAGCCGTCGGTTTTCCATAGTTCACGGCCAATAGCCATTGTGACGGCTGTAAAAAAGACCGTACTGTCATTTATGGCGGTATACTCTGCATGGCTACCAGCAAAATTGCTTCCATCGGCGTTGTTCGTTACAGCAACGGTTCCTTCCACGGTGCCATCGGTGTAGTACATACCACTGCCGGCAGTTCCATTATTATTGGCACTGAAATATAATTTGTTGCCAATCACCCGCAGGTTGGCAGGATAGGAGCTCACTGCACCGGGGACAAACTCTTTAAAAAGCGTGGTGCCGGCCTCGGTACCATCGCTTGTCCATAGTTCCAGGCCATTGATGCCATCATTTGCAATAAAGAAAAGTTTACCATTAAAACTGGTGAGGTTATCGATATAATTATTATTACCAGCCGCAGGTATAATTTTTACGATCATGGTGCCGGCTGCGGTGCCATCGCTTTTCCACAGGGCATTATTCGGATAGCTGGGAGATGCATAAGTGGTGAAAAAAAGTGTATTGTCAACCACTGCAGACCGGAATATGGAAATGCCGGCTAATCCTGGTACTATCTCTTTTATCATGTAGGTGCCGGCATTGGTACCATCGGTTCTCCAGAGTTCGGTGCCGCTTACATTGCTGTGTGCAGTAAACATTAAAATGCCATTTACATTAGCCAGCTTGCTGGGAGTGGCAAATGTATTGGCACTGTCTGTATTACCCACTATCACTGTGCCTGCTGCAGTACCATCACTTTTAAATAAGGAAATGCTTTCAGGCGATGACTGGGCTACAAAGAACAATGTTCCGTTTACGTTTGTAAGCAACACAGGATCGGAGGATTCCCCTTCCCAGATATCTTTCACCATCTGTGTACCCCCTGCAGTGCCGTCAGTTTTCCAAAGTTCTGTGCCATTCACGCCATCATTGGCAACAAAATAAACCGTGCTGTCTATTGGGGTAAGCCAGTTGGCGGAGGATCCAAAAGTTGCATTATTCACATCGGCCAGCAGCCGGGTGCCTTCGTTGGTGCCATCACTGATCCAGGGTTCTTCGCCAATGGTATTATCGGTATACGTAAAATACAAACGGTTATTATCGGTGTAAATGTTTTTAAAATAGGAATAGCCATCAAAAGTTCCGGGGTCTATTTGGGTAGTACCTTCTGTTGTACCGTCCGTTTTCCATAGACCGGTAGTGGCAGCATTCGCAAAAAAATACAAATGGTCATTAAACCGGGTAAAATCGTGAATAAAGCTGCTGCCGGCATCTGGCGTAAATTCCTTTACCAGTACGGTGCCGTTGGGGGTGCCATCAGTTTTCCACAATTCATACCCGGTATCCGTGTGTTTGCCATTTAAAAAAAGTGCACCGTTGTAGCTGGTCATTGTATACACGGATAGCCTGTTGCCAGCGGTATCCATTACGGGCAGGGTTCCTTCTGCAGTGCCATCTGATTTCCACAATCTTTTTACAGTGCCTTCTGTACCGTCGATGGCTGTAAAATACAACATAGAGCCAACCACGGTGAGCATCGAAGGGGAGCCATCTGCAGTGGATGGATTAATGTCTTTTACCAGCATGGTGCCGTTGGTAGTGCCATCACTTTTCCATAATTCGCTTCCATTAGTACTGTTTCTGCCCTGGAAAAACAACATGCCATTCAGGTTCACCATTTTTTCAAATGACCAGTCCGGCGGGCCAGTCATATTGATATTTTTTACCAGTACCGTACCTGCTGCTGTACCATCGCTTTTCCATAACGAATAGCCTGCATTGGTTGCGCTGGAAGAGCGGGCAGAAAAAAACAGCGTGCCGTTTATATTTATCAGGTTGCTGGCGCCAGAACTTTCAGCGCCCGCCACAATATCTTTTACCATTACCGTTCCTGCTTCGGTGCCATCACTTTTCCAAAGCTCTATGCCGCCCGGGCCAAAGGAACCTGCCTGGAAATACAACAGGCCATTTAACTCAGTGAGGTAGACCGGATCAGAAGATGCGTGTCCCGGTGTGATATCTTTTACCATCACGGTGCCCGCTTCGGTACCATCGCTTTTCCATAGTTCCAGGTTGTGGTCGTAGGTGTCAACCGCAACAAAAAACAGTGCGCCATTTACATTGATCAGCCTCCTTGGGTGAGATGTCTGGCTGCCCGGATAAATATCTTTTACCAAAGCAGTTCCTGCTTCCGTGCCATCTGTTTTCCATAATTCCATACCATGAACGCCATCGTCAGCTGTAAAAAAGGTGATGCCATTTACCAGGGTGAAATTACTGCTCTGCGAAATGGAAGAACCCGTTTTAGCATTGTTGATGTCTTTTAAAAGAATGGGGCTTTGGGCAGACAAAGTGCTGCTGAAAAAAGCGGCGATCAGCAAAGTAGCAATGCATTTCATTGAAATAGGTATTAAGTGTTAAAAGCGAACAATAAAGTGTAACAGATTCCGGCAGGATATTGGGCAACGATAACGTTTATCTTTAAGTTATTTTTGTTGCCTTCATAAAGCTACTGCATTCATAATAGTTTTACTCATCCAGGAATGTATTTTTTATTATCGAAAATCTGTTGTGAATGCTTAGGGGTAAATTCTGATACGGCATATCCAGGCTGTGCTTATCTTAGCAGGGAATCTTTTTTCAATATCATCAATAGTTTCCATGCGATCATTTTCTCTGCTGGCTTTTTCTCTTTTTATCCTTTCAAATGGCAACGCTCAAAATAGCATCACTGACACTACCGCGACAGTACTGGCCTATTTTAAAAAGGGTGACAGTGCAAAGTATTCACTTACTATAGCACATGAACGGTACCAGGATGGAAAGAAGTATTCCACAGCTTCACTTGTATATGATCTTAATATCAGTATAGCAGACGAAACAGACAGCAATTATATCATTTACTGCACCTACAGTAAAATAAAAGCCAATGAAGGTGCAGGGGGAAACCCGATCGTGATCAACATCGGCAGGGTGGTGGAGGGAGCAACCTTTAAATACTCCACGGATGCCGGCGGCCAGATAAAAAGGCTTTTGAATTATAATGAAGTGAGCAGCTTCATGAACAAGACACTTGTTGAACTTACAAAAACATCTGATGACAAACGGGTACAGCTTGTTTTTGAACAAAAAAAAAAAGCACTGGCAACAGAAAAGGGTGTGCAGGAACTATTGATGAAGGATGCACAATTGCTACATGCTGTTTATGGAAACAGGTACACACTGCAAAAAAAAATAACAGCAGAAACGCTCTTGCCGAATTTTTTAGGTGGTAGTTCCTTTCCGGCAATTTTTACTATTGAAATGACCAACCTCGATACACTCCATAAAACCTGTACCATCATATTTGACCAGGCGCTGGATATAGTTAAAATAAAAAAGGAACTGACTGATTTTCTTGACAAAAAAGAAATGCTGCCACACAGTCAATTACCCGGTATGGATATTAGCGATCATTATTCATTTGACGTGGACCTTGTTACTGGCTGGATGAACAAAATACTGTATACCCGTACGGCCACTGAAAATGGGAATACAACTATTGAGTTGCATGAGATCATCAAGTTGTAGAAAGCCATTTGTTAATTACTCTTGTCTCTATTCCTTAATGAATCTTCATAATGTTTCCTATCGTTTCAATAAGGTTTATCCTGGCAAATGAACTACAAATTATAACCCGAAATAATTCCAGCGTGTTTTCCCAGCTTTTTAAGGGCAATCTTTAAAAGCCTTGATAGACTGGTGCTGTTAATCTTAAGCAATTGAATCCCTATGGTACATTTTGTTTAAAGCAATTACTAGTGTAACCTTTCATCCACCATTCTTCCCCCAAACCACCTAATTTTGCCCACCAAACGACGTCCCACTATCATGAACGAAAAGCTGCAACAGCTTAGCACCACACTCGAAGGAGAATTTTATTTTGACAATACCATGCGGCTGCTCTATGCAACCGATGCGTCTGCCTACCAGGAGCTGCCAATGGCCGTGGCCATTCCCAAGTCGGTGGAGGATATAAAAAAGCTGATCGCATTTGCACATCACAACAATACATCCTTGATACCCAGAACGGCAGGTACCTCATTGGCCGGGCAGGTAGTGGGCAATGGCATTGTGGTGGATGTAAGTAAAAATTTTACGCAGATACTGGAAGTTAACGCAGCAGAAAAATGGGTTCGGGTACAGCCCGGCGTTATACGGGACGAACTCAACATGTTTTTAAAAACTCATGGTCTGTTCTTTGGTCCTGAAACCTCTACTGCCAACAGGGCCATGATTGGTGGCATGGTGGGTAATAACAGTTGTGGCAGTAACTCCGTAGTGTATGGCAGCACCCGGGAACATTTGCTGGAAATAAAAGCTCTGTTGAGTGATGGGAGTGAGGCGGATTTTGGTGCGATGGACATTGATGAATTTCATGCCAAATGCGAAGGCGATAGTTTAGAAAGTAACATTTACAAAACGGTACGAAGTGCCTTAAGTGACTACCATAACCAAACGGAGATCAGGAAAGAATTTCCCAAAGCAAGTGTGGAAAGAAGAAACACCGGCTATGCACTGGATATGTTGCTGGAGACGGCACCTTTTACAGCCGGCAAAGAAGATTTTAATTTTTGTAAACTGATCGCTGGTTCAGAAGGTACGCTTGCATTTATCACCGAGATCAAATTGCATGTAAACGAACTGCCGCCAAAAGAAACGGGTTTGTTATGTATACATTTCAACACGATTGATGAATCCTTAAGGGCGAATATCATTGCCATGCGGTTTAAGCCCAGTGCCAGCGAACTGATCGATCATTATATTTTAGAATGCACCAAGAATAATATTGAACAAAGCAAGAACCGGTTTTTTGTGATGGGTGATCCGGGAGCCATTTTGGTGGTGGAGTTTTGCAGAGAGACAAGAGAAGAAATCATAGCCATTGCTGCGGAAGTAGAGGCAGCCATGCGAACAGCCAATTTGGGATATCACTTCCCCTTATTGTTTGGCGGCGATACCAAAAGGATCTGGACGTTGAGAAAAGCGGGACTGGGTTTGCTAAGCAACCTGCCCGGTGATGAAAAAGCCGTGGCCGTAATTGAAGACACTGCCGTGGATATTCATGATCTGCCCAGCTATATTGCCGACTTCAATGCGATACTGGCAAAGAACAATATGAGTGCGGTGCATTATGCACATGCCGGGAGCGGTGAAATTCATCTTCGCCCGGTGATCAATTTAAAAACGGAAGAAGGCAACCAGCAATTCCGTTTGATTGCGCAGGAGATCGCTACACTTGTAAAAAAATATGATGGCAGTTTAAGTGGTGAACATGGTGATGGAAGGTTAAGAGGAGAATTTATCAAGCAAATGGTGGGGCCAAGGAACTATGAATTGATGAAGACCATCAAACGCACCTGGGATCCTCATCATATTTTTAATCCCAATAAAATTGTGGATACGCCGCCGATGAATACTATGCTGCGGTACACACCCGGACAAACCACGCCCACTTTTAATACCATTTTCCGCTACCACAACCAGGACGTATTGCAACATGCAGAGCAATGCAATGGCAGTGGTGATTGCCGCAAGACGGAGATGAGTGGAGGTACGATGTGTCCCAGTTTTATGGCCACCCGCAATGAAAAAGATACCACCAGGGCCAGGGCCAATATCCTCCGTAATTTTTTAACCAACTCCAAAGAGGTCAACCGCTTTAACCATAAAGAAATTTATGATGTAATGGATCTTTGTTTGAGTTGCAAGGGATGTAAAAGTGAATGTCCCAGTAATGTGGATGTGGCTAAACTAAAAGCAGAATTTCTGCAACAATACTATGATGCCAACGGCGTTCCGTTCAGAAGTAAGCTGATCGCCAATTTTACCAACAGTGCCAAACTGGGCGCATTAGTACCTGGTCTCTATAATTTTGCGATGACCAATCCCTTTATCAGCAAAACAATCAAAAAATTAAGTGGCTTTGCCGTTAACCGTAGTATGCCAACGATGTATAAGACTACGTTGGAGAAGTGGTATAAAAAGCAACGGGCAATGGGCAATGGTGAATGGTCAATGGTCAATCAGCAACAAACAACAGACAACAAGCAAAATGAAACAAGCGACCTGCCATCAAATACTCCCAACGAGGAACAGATAACAAGTAACAAGAAACCAGAAACATTACACAATCAGCAAGAAACAAAAAGAGACCTGCCATCAAATACTCCCAACGAGGAACAAATAACGAGCAACAAGAAACCAGAAACAACTAACGAGGAACAGATAACGAGTAACGAGAAACAAGAAACAGCAACGAAGAGCAACAAGAAACCAGGAACAGTGTATTTATTCTGCGACGAATTCACCAACTACAACGATACCGAAACAGGCATCAAAGCAATTAAACTCTTACAAAAATTAGGCTACGAAGTTATCATCCCCAAACACATTGAAAGCGGCAGGGCCTGGTTGAGCAAAGGTTTGTTGAGGGCAGCGAAAAAAATTGCCAATACCAATATTGATCTGTTAAAAAATATGGTGACTGCAGAAACGCCCTTGATCGGTATTGAACCATCGGCCATCCTTACTTTTAGAGATGAATACATCGACCTTGCCACAGATGAAAACTGGGAAGCCGCTAAAGCACTCAGCAAAAATGTTTTTTTAATCGATGAATTTATTGCTGCTGAAATAGGGAAGGGGCATATCAGTAAGGAAATGTTCACAAAAGAAAAAAAGCATATTCAGCTGCACGGCCATTGCCAGCAAAAAGCGCTTAGTTCTATTGGGTATTCGGTGGAAGTATTATCCCTGCCCGAAAATTATACAGTGGAAACCATCCCTTCCGGCTGCTGTGGTATGGCCGGATCCTTTGGCTACGAAAAAGAACACTACGATATCAGTATGAAAGTGGGAGAGCTGGTATTGTTTCCCGCCATACGGAACGGGCACAAAGACATGATCATTGCTGCACCCGGTACCAGTTGCCGTCACCAGGTAAAGGATGGCACAGGAAGAAAAGCATTGCATCCTGTGGAAGTTTTGTTTGATGCCTTGTTGTAATCAATTTTTTTGACTAGCTTTAAATCCGGTTCATTTATCCAGTTCGGTCCAAAAAATCCCCGAAAACCAGTACTTCCCCTTACGATACATCTGTTTACTTTCGAAAAGTTTTTCGACAGGCCTTCTATATCTTACTTTAATAACTGTGTATGAACATTATTTTACAAAAAAAGTCAACTGCAGCCATTCTTTTCACCGTTCTTTTGATGTTATTGGCAACACCGGTTTTTTCACAGGTTACGAGAGGCCGGGTAAACAAATGCGGCAGTGATGTATCCTTACAGGAAGTGTTGGCCAATCCTGCTTCAGCAAGGCTTTACCGGGAGGGCAACAGCCAACTGCGGCAGTTTTTGGCAAGGCCCCAGCAGTCCCTGGCTTTTGATATGACAAAGGAGTACAGGATACCGGTAGTATTTCATATCGTGGGCCCCAATCCCAACCTTATTACTGACGATATGGTTAGGTACCAGATTGCAGTATTGAACAGGGATTATGCCGGCACCAATGCGGACTCCATCAATGCTGCTGGCTTTTACAATATCCGTGGCCGGGTAAAATTTGTTTTTGAACTGGCCAAACGGTCGCCGGAGGGTTGTGATACCAATGGCATTACCAGAACCGTATCTGCCGCCACATTTATATCTCCCACCATCAACCTCATCAAGTATAACAGTACAGGAGGTCACGATGCCTGGGATAGTTACAATTGTAAATACCTGAATATTTGGGTGGGAACCGTTACCGATGATCTATTGGGTAAAGCTACTTTCCCTTTCAGCGCTGTACCGCCTCAAGAGCAGGGCGTATTTGTTGGTTTTAATACGTTTATGAACAATCCTGCGTTGGGAGATTTTACGTATGGCCGCACATTGGTGCATGAGGTAGGTCATTACTTTGGTCTCTTTCATATTTGGGGTGGCGAAGCCGGCTGTGCTGTGGATGATGATATTGCAGATACACCCCTACAGGACGTGGCCAGCTCAGGTCAGCCGGTAGCACCCTTGTTTGACGTGTGCTCACCTGCCGCCTCCGTAAATGGCATCAATTTCCAGAATTACATGGACTATTCTGATGATACCGTAATGACCATGTTCACCAAACAACAGGATTCGGTAATGGTGGCGAGGCTGTTTGTATATGCCAACCGCAATTTCCTGACCGATTCAAAAAATAAGGCACTGAAACCACGGGAGGAGAACCAGCTTTTTAACCAGTGTAATACGCCGGCCTTTGTCACCAACAATTTTACCTGCGTAGGCGTGGGTAAAAATGGTGTGGTGTGGGCTGGTTCTTCCCAGGCCGGCCTGTATAATTTTTATGGTGGACAATGGCGGCAATATGGGTCATACATCAACAACCTGTACCAGGATATTGAAGCAGACCGGGATGGCGGTATATGGGTGGCACAATCAGGCTATAATGGTGCACAGGCGCAAACAGGCGGTATGTTGTATTTCCCCGATTCGGTATTTCCTGCATCACCGAATTATTATAGTGCATTAGCGGGTCTGCCTTCCCGTTACCCAAGAAGTGTATTTGTAGATACCAACCGGGTGAATGTAGGTCAGGGTGGCACATTAAACCCCCTGGTATGGACAGCCAATTTCGCCACCATCACTGCAGGCGTATCTGCCAACGGCGGCCTGGGCAGGGGCTTTGATCCTGCCGCACCAAACTTTCTCAGTATCCGTACCGGGTTAGAACCGGCAGATGTAAATGGGGGTACTGCTTCCTGTTATGTGCTGGGTGGAAATTCTTCAGAGATACTGGTAGCTACACAAAATAATTTTGGCATGAGCCAGTTGCTGCGGTACAATGCCATTACAAACGAATTCATCGGTACCTACGATACCACCAACGTACTGGCAGGTTTTGGCCTGGGCGCCAACTTCACCACCCGTGCCATTTATTTTGATAAATCAGGAAGAAAATGGGTATCGATCAACGGAGCTGGTTTGATGGTGCAGGAAACGGATGGCTCCTGGAAAAAGATCAATTACGCCAAAGTTTTCCCGGGTTCGCCTTTCTTTTACAACAATGCCTTAGCGGGTGATACCAGCGGCAATGTGTATATCGGCACCAATGCCGGTTTGATTGTGTACACTGCCGGCAAACCGCTGGATAAAGACAGTGCTTTTGCATTGTACACTACCGCTAACGGATTGCCATCTAACAATGTAAAACATATTGCCGTTGATACCATGCGGCAGAAACTGATATTGGCAACGGATGCCGGCATCATGTTCTGGAACCCTACCTGTGCCAATGGACCTGCTGTGGACAATACTACTTTTTCCACTACCGCTACCGGCGACTGGAATAATCCTGCTATCTGGTGTGGTGGAGTGGTGCCACCGCTCAATGCAAGGATCATTGTACGGCACCCGGTCACAATTACAGCGGATGTCAATTGCAAATCCCTGCAGGTGGTGCTGCCCGGAAGCTTTAGCGTGGCACCAGGTGTAAACCTGAATGTGGGGCCATAATACTACTCCAAAAGGAGTATTTTTTAAACCGGTAACTAACTGCAGTTTTACGGGTAACTATAAAACTGTTTTTATGAGACCGATCTGTCAATACGCTGTTTTGGTTGGCTTGGTACTATGGCTGTCACCCGTAACTGCACAGCCTTCCTTATCAAAAATGAAATCTGTTATTGACCAGGAAGAAGCCTTGCAGCCAAAAGGTATAAAAATGAAGCTGGTACATTCTACACAGGCGGGGGTATTGATGAAGGCAAGTGCCGGCATGGCGCCAGCTGGATTATTTGGCTGGCTGGATAAAAAATTATCGCTGCGGCAACAGTACGACGAGCTGAGAGATGAAAACAGGGATGTGGTTACAGGTGACCGTTATACCGTAAAAAAAATACACCAGTACTATAAGGGAATAAAGGTGGAACATGGGGTTATCAACGCCAGCAGCAAAAACGGGCTGGTAAGATTTATACAAATGGAATTTTATTCTATACCGGATAGTTTTAATGCCAGGCCCGTACTTACGGAGGCAGAAGCATTGGGGAAAGCCATGTCATTTACCAGGGCTAGTATGTTTGAATGGGAGAGCAATGCTTCAGCCGGTAAACCATCGGGAGAACTGGTCATCATTCAAACATACGAAAAAGAAGGTGACGTTTGTCTTGCTTATAAATTTAATATCCATGCCCTGCAGCCTCTCTACCGGGCATGGGTGTACGTAAATGCAGCTACAGGTAAAGTGGTGCTGGAGGATGCCATCATCAAACATGCGGAGGCAGTAAAAGCTTCCAACTATAATGAAGCAGCAGATGCTGCATACCGTGAGCAGCATCCCGGGCAAATTGAAAATAAGAAGGATCTTCAAGGTGCCAATGGTATAAGCGCGGTGAACCGGGTAGGAACAGCTGCCACACGAACAGCCGGTATCCGCAATATTGTTACCGATTCAGTAGCAGGCAATATACCCAAACCCTTCCGGCTGCACCAGGGAAGAAATGGCCATGGTATTTACACACTGAATTATCAAAAGCGCCCTTATAATCCACCAAGTGGCAATAATGATAACCTGGCCATTGATTTTACCGACAATAACAATGACTGGACGGCGGCAGAGTATGATAATGCAGATAAGGATCATGCTGCACTGGATGTGCATTATGGCATGCAATGGGTGAGCGACTACTATTTAAATGTTCATAACCGCCGGAGCTGGGATGATAACGGGGCGCCTATGTGGTGTTATGTGCATGTAAGTGAAAACGATTACAACAATAATACGATCACCTATAAACGCTGGTTCGACAATGCTTTTTGGAATGGCAGCAGTATGCATTTTGGTGATGGCAATGGCACTACCCATGGGCCCAGGGCCTATATTGATGTGTGCAGTCACGAACTAAGCCATGCCATTACAGACATGAGCTGCGCCCTGGTATATCGTTGGGAGTCGGGTGCGTTGAATGAAGCCTTCAGTGATATATGGGCTGCCTGTATCACCAACTATGCAAAAACCCAGGACCCTACATTAACCGGAGAACGGGTATGGCGGTATGGAGAAAAGGCGGATGCTGTAGAAACACCCGCTTCAGGGTTGCGTGACTTACAAAACCCACTCACCTTCAATCAACCCAGTACTTATGGCTCCACCCATTGGCAGCCATCTGATTATGCCAGTTGTAGTTTGCCGGATATTTCCAATAACGATTATTGTGGTGTGCATACCAATAGTGGCGTGCTGAGTAAATGGTTCTTTTTAATTACGCAGGGAGAGATCAGTATCAACACAGCAGCTTATCCGTATGTGGTGGTGGGGCAGGGATTTGAAAAAACAGAGAAGATCATGTACCTGATGGAGCAGAATCTTACTCCCAATGCAGACTATGCTACTGCCATGGAGGTATCCTATAATATAGCCATTACCGAATACGGCTGGGGTTCTCCGGAATACGAAACCATCAAGGCTGCCTGGTTTGCAGTAGGGGTGGATTCAAATGTTTTCAATACCAGAAATACGTCCGTTTTTACCACCAATAGCTTTACCTGTATCGAATCCATGGATGGGGAGGTTTTTGCCGGTACCAATTACAGCGGCCTGTATTATTATGATGGCAGTGAATGGCACAAACTGGATCACCTTACAGATGTACGGATCAATGATATTAAACAGGATGGCTTCCGGGATATCTGGGTGGCACAGTCAGGAAGATTGGGCCAATCAGGCGGGGGAAGCAGTCTTGCCGGAGGCGTAAACCGGTTGAAATATCCATTCGACAATGCGAACTCTACCTTATATACGGTAGGCGCACAACAGAATGTTCCTTCCAGGAACGCAAGGGGCATCTATGTAGACCGCAGCAGGTTTGAAGATGGCACCAATCCAAAAGTATGGATGGCTGCTTTGGCGTTTATCACCAGCGGAAATACCACCAGCGGTATGCTAGGCCAGGGTTTGTATAACACATATAAAGAATTCAGACCCGTTAATGAGGGGATCAATATTGCGGCAGGCACAGTGGGTTGTGCCGCCGTGGGTGGAATCAGAAATGAAATATGGACCTTTGTACAGGCCAATAATGGCATCAACCAGTTACTGAGGTACAATGCCGGCACCAATGCACTCATCGGCACTTTTGATCACAACTCACATCCCACCATCCCATCTGGCTTTAATGCCAGGGCTATTTATGGCGATGCCAAAAACAGGCTTTGGGTGGGGCTTGCCAATGGCGGCGTGATAGTGCAGGATGAAAGAAAAGTGTGGCATCATTTGAATAACCCTGAATTGTTTCCCAGTGGTACTTCCGTAAACTTCAATGCCATTACCGGTGATCCTTACGGTGACGTGTATATTGGTACCACCAACGGGATCGTATTTTTTGATCACGGCATCGGGCAGATCAACAGGCTGGATGACACAGCGTTCTATAAGCGCTACACCAAAAAGAATGGACTGCCTTCGAGTAATATCACCGGGCTTTCATACGATCCCGACTATTTCCGGCTTACCGTGGCTACTGACAGTGGCATCGTTTTCTGGAAGCCGCTCTGCCTCGGAAACAGTTGCAACCTGCACCGTTTTTATGATGGCAAGTATGCACAAACAACGGGCAGCGGTAACTGGAGCAATCCCGCTACCTGGAGTACGGGTGTGATACCGGATTCATCAACAATAGTGGTGGTTACGGATACCATTACAGTCGACATACAAGGCAAGTGTCAGAGTTTGACTGTGGGCGATAATGGAAATATCAGGGTCAACACAGGGCAGGGGCTGACAATTTATGAGATAAAAGACCCGTTTATAACAGGAGAGCAGCGCCGGCGGCAACAGCGGTAATTATTTGATAACCGATAAACCGGTATTTTTATTAAATAGTGACTGTCTTGTTTGAAGGCCTGGGCAATCATTTAAAGGAATCCGTTTTATTGGACATTTGAAACATACAAAACATACCAATTTTACTATTGCTTTTTCACAAAAGAAATGGCTGCTATGCATTTTTCTTTTGATGGGATATGGTTTTATTTCTTCCAACGTATCTGCACAAACAGCCGATTTTACCATCAATATTACCAGTGGCTGCGTACCCCTTGGCGGAGTCAATTTTACCGATGCTTCCACGGGCGGCACAGTGGTAAGAAGAGACTGGAACCTGGGGAATGGAACGCTGATCCCTAATGGTGCAGCAGTGGTTGGTACCAACTATTTAACGGCGCAGACTTTTGTGGTGTCACTCACGGTAACTTTTACCGGGGGTATTGTAAGAACCAAGACGGCTAACGTGGTTGTACACCCTAAGCCGGTAGCCGACTTCCGGGTGGCCGATACGGCAGGTTGTGTGCCGCATACTGCCAGCTTCACCGATTTGTCCACTACAGCCACCGGTACCATCACTAACTGGACATGGGACCTTGGCGCCAGCGGCAATACTATTCAGAATCCTTCCTTTGTATATAACAGCCCGGGCTTGTATAATATCTCATTGTTGGTAAGAAACAGCTGGGGTTGTGAAAGTGAGGCGGCTACCAAATTTCAGTATGTGCATGTATGGACAAGGCCAACGGCATCGATCAACCCAAGTCCCACTTTTAGCTGCAACGATACGGCCACGATATTTTTTAATAATACCACCACTAATGGCAGTCCGGCCAATCAATACCTCTGGGATTTTGGCGATGGCAATACCAGCACTTTAAAAAGTCCCACTCATTTTTATGCAGCGCCGGGTACTTACACGGTGCGGTTGACGGCTTCGGTGGGCAGTAACTGCAGCAGTACTACCACTACCACTGTATTTATTGGTAAATCAAGGCCTTCATTCGTTACGGCACCGGATACGGTTTGTGTAAATACGGCTACACTGTTTAGTGCAAGCGGCACACCCAATCCCTCTTTCTTTAAATGGATATTCAGCGATAACAATGCCCAGCCTTTTGGCACCAATGTGAACCATACATTTGCCACACCGGGTGATTATACAGTAACACTGATCGCTTTTACTGCACAGGGTTGTACAGATACCATCAGCAAACCCATTCATGTAAAGTTTGGTGCAGGCCTGGCACCCTTCTTCATAACGGCACCGGATACCGTATGTGCCAATAGTGCCACTTCTTTTGATGGAAGCGCTGTGCCGGTTCCCGACAGGGTGCAGTGGCGGTTTACCGATAACAATGCCTTGCAGAATAATTCACCTACCAATCATACATTCAATACGCCGGGTGATTTCAGTGTGCTGCTGATCGCTTATGATGCACAGGGTTGTGCAGATACTGCTATTCATCCCATCACGGTAAAGGCTGGCCCAATTGTGAATTTTACACCGGATAAAGTGAATGGTTGCGGCGATCCTTTTGCTGTCACTTTCACCAATACGACTTATCCTAATTCAGATCTTCGTTTTACCTGGACCTTTGGCGATGGAACACCGCCGTTTATCGCAACAGATACTTTACCTGTAGTGCACACGTATACAACCTTTGGTAATTTTTCTGTTACACTCACGGCAACGGATACCGTAGCTGGATGTGTCAGCACGCCCCGGGTGTATAATTTTATCAGGAATTACCAGCCTGTGGCCAACTTTACCTATGTACCACCGGATGGCTGCCGCCCCTTACCGGTTCGTTTTACCGGGCAGGTAAGTAATCTTATTGTTCCCATTCAATATTATGTGTGGGATTATGGGGATGGTAACATCGATTCCATCACCGGTACCAATATTGCCAACCATGTATATACACAGGGTGGTGTATTTAATGCAACACTAACCATCGTAACCGCCGAATGTGCTTTTACTTCTATTGCCAAACCGGTTACCGTCATTGATATTTGTGATGATGATGGCAGCGGCGGTGGTGGCGGTGGAGGAGGTGGCGGCGGAGGAGGTGGTGGCTTTGGCCTTGGCAAAACCTGTGCGGATAAATACACCGTTAGTTTTACCGACACGGTGAGTAATGCCATTGTGCAGAGCTGGGATTTTGGTGATGGTTCACCCATTCTGAATACCGGGGTACTCAATCCCGTTACCCATACGTATGCTCCACCACAAAAATCTTATGTGGTAACCGTATTAAGGCTTGATACGCTGACGAACCAGGTGGATACAGGAAGAAAGCGTGTGATCATCATAGATGAAAAAGCAGATTTTGTTCCGGATGTAACCGATATCTGCATCAATGGAAGCGTGAACTTTTTCCCGGTGGGTATTGACTCCTCTAAAATAAGAAAATATACCTGGGATTTTGGTGACAGTACCGCCAGGCTCGAGATTGATAACCTGGCTTACTTCAATAGTTTTGGTGTGTGGCTCAAAGGAAATACCAGCCATGTGTATACAGATACCGGTTTGTATTATGTAAAACTCATCGTTGAGGATAAACTCGGTTGTTTGGATTCTGCTTATTATTCATTACCTGTAAGTGTACGTGGGCCGAAGGCGAATTTTATTCCTGACATACAATTGAGTTGCCTGGTTCCATTGAAAGTGATCTTTACAGATTCCTCTGTGCAAAATGGTGTGATTCCCATTGCGGAATGGCAATGGACATTTGGCAATGGTTCACCGGTGATCACCAGCACACTCGATACCGCTGTGAGCAGTTTGTATACTGCCAATAGCTATATCGTGCGTCTGAGGGTAACCGATACCATTGGTTGTTTTGATACCACTTCTAAGCAATTGATCGTGCCATTGGTTACCAATGGGCCACAAGCTGGTTTTGTGGCAACACCCCTTGCAAGCTGTACCACCCCGCAGACAGTTATTTTTACCGATACGTCTGTGCAAAATACCGGCGTGCCCATTGTAAGATGGGAATGGAATTTTGGAGATGGCAATACGTTAACAACGGATACGGATACACTCATTAATAAAATTTATTCCGGTACCAGTTATTATAATTTTTATACGGTTACACTGCGGATCACCGATTCTTTTGGCTGTACTTCCACTACCACGGTGCCGAATTATGTGAAGATCTACCAGCCACGGTCAGATTTTTTCAGTTTTGATACCTTGAAATGCGGCGCCTTTAATGTTTTTCTCTATAACTATTCACAGGCCTACAACGCAACTTACACCTGGGATTATGGCGATGGCACTACTTCGGTTGGATATTACGGCACCCATACGTATGCTGCCGAAGGAAATTACAATATCAAGCTCGTAGCACAGGATGAAAATGGTTGCAGGGATAGTATCACAAGAACATCTTATATCAAACTAGTGCGGCCCGAGGCCAATTTCAGGATAGGAGATACCACCCGTTGTGCGCCAACTGCCATTACGTTTGCAGACAGCTCTCTGTATGCCAGCAGCTGGGAGTGGGATTTTGGTGATGGCGGCACGGGCAGCACCGACCGTTTTCCTTCTCCAAAAATTTATGCCTTTCCTGGATTTTATACAGTGAAGCTGAAAGTGCGGGGGTTGAATAATTGTGTGGACAGTATTTCAAAAGTGATCCGGGTACGTGGGCCAATTGCCACCCTTACTGCTAATAACGGTGACGGTTGTAAGCCTTTCGATATTGCGATGAATGTACGGGGTAGTTTTATCAATACCTATGCCTGGGATTTTAGTGATGGCACGCCTGTATTGCCCAATACGCTCGATTCAAACGTAACACATACCTATGTAAATGCCGGCCAGTACTTGCCCAACGTGGTGCTTACCAGTCCGGAAGGTTGTCCCTTTACATTGAAGGCACCGGATACAGTATTTGTGGATTCCGTAAAAGCCCGGTTTAGTTTTGGTCCCAACAGGTTTTGTGACAGTGGTTATGTGAGCTTTACCAATCTCACCACAGCACCCTCCTTTACAACCGTACGGTACAGGTGGCATTTTGGCGATGGGCAAACAGATACCTTGCCCAATCCGGCACCGCATCACTACACCAGCCCTGGTGTGTACACGGTAAAACTGGTGACCATTTCCAAATATGGTTGCGCTGATTCATTTACAGTAGCCAATGCCGTTAGTGTGTATGCAAGTCCCGCTGCGGTGATCAATGGCCTGAACACCGTTTGTTTAAGGCCTGGTTCCAGCTTACAGTACAGCAGCAGTATTGTATCTGCCGATGCCATTGCAAGATACCGCTGGCATATTGATGCAGACAGTGTAGCCAATACTCCCAACCTAAATTATGATTACCGGGTGCCAGGCAACCATGTGCTGACTTTGTTTATTCAAACGATCAATGGTTGCAGTTTTACGGTCACCAAAAATATCCTGATCGATTCCATCCGTACTGGTTTTTCGGTGGCTCCCACCCGATTCTGCGGCAGCGGCATTGCTTCTTTTACAAATACTACCTCCAACTTTGGCGCTATTGATTTTTACAATTGGAGTTTTGGTGATGGTAATACTTCCACCATACAGAATCCAACCAATAATTATTTACTACCGGGTAATTATACCGTACAATTAATTACGGGCACAGTGAATGGTTGCAGGGATACAACACTATTGACTGATACAGTGAAGGTCTTTAATCTGCCAACGGCCACCATCACAGGAAACGATATTGTTTGTTTGACTCCTGCCAGTGTTTTGCAGTATACCAGCAGTATTAATTCTATAGATGCCATTGCAAGGTATCGGTGGAATATTGATACCGATAGTGTAGCCAACACGGCTAATTTGAATGTTAATTACAGAACGCCGGGTAATCACGTGATCACGTTGTTTATCGAAACAGTAAATGGCTGTACCTTCTCTGTTTCAAAAAATATCATCATTGATTCTATCGTCACTGACTTCTCTATTGCACCTGTTCGTTTCTGCGGCAGCGGCGTGGCTTCATTTACCAATATCACTACCAGTTTTGCCGCCATCGATTTTTACACCTGGAGCTTTGGTGATGGCAATACCGCAACAGCTCCCAATCCCACCAATAATTATTTACTGCCAGGTAATTATACCGCACAGTTAATTGCTGCGACCATCAATGGCTGCCGGGATACCACCCAATTTATTGACACCGTAAAAGTTTTCAATCTTCCATCTGCTACCATCAGCGGCAGTGATATTGTTTGTGTTGTGCCTTCAACCAGGTTGCAATACAGCAGTGTTGTTTCCAGTGTGGATGCCATTGCAAGATACCGGTGGCATATTGATACAGACAGTGTGGCCAACACTGCCGTTCTTGATATTGACTACAGAGTACCGGGCAATCATACCATCACACTATTTATCGAAACGGTAAATGGTTGTACTTTCTCTGTTTCAAAAAATATCATCATTGATTCTATCGTCACAGGCTTCTCTATAACACCTGTTCGTTTCTGCGGAACTGGTGTGGCCTCATTTACAAATAATACAACCAACTTTGCCGCCATTGATTTTTACAACTGGAGTTTTGGTGATGGCAATACATCCACAGATCAAAATCCCAACAACAATTATTTGTTGCCGGGGAGTTATACCATCCAATTAATTGCTGCTACAATCAATGGCTGCCGGGATACCACCCGTTTTGTTGACACCGTAAAAGTTTTCAACCCGCCAACAGCTGCCATCAGCGGCAATGATATCGTATGTCTTGTTCCATCAACCAGGTTACAATACAACAGTTCCATTTCAAGTGTAGATGCTATTGCACGCTATCGCTGGAGTATTGATGCAGACAGTGTTGCCAATACGGCCGATCTTGAGTATGATTATCGCACGCATGGCACACACACCATTACCTTATTTATTGAAACGGTGAATGGTTGTACTTTTTCAGTTTCAAAGAGTATCATCATCGATTCCGTGATAACAGGGTTCACGATCAGTCAAAATAAATTCTGTAATGATGGCACTGTTCGTTTCACCAATTCAAGCAGTGCTGCCTACCCCGTTAACTATAACTGGAGTTTTGGAGATGGCAGTATTTACAATGGTATAGATACGAGTCATTTCTATGTTGCACCGGGTGATTACACCGTAAAGCTTTTTGCGTTGACTCAAAATGGTTGTGCTGACAGTACCGTATTAAGTGACACCATTCATGTGTATCATTTGCCGGTAGCTGCCATCAGCGGCGACAGTATTCACTGTACACCCGGAATATATCAATACAACCCTGTTGTGAGCTCGGTAGATGCCATTGCACAGTATCAATGGTTTGTCGATAATGTACAAAGAAGTACGGCGGTCAGTCTGAGTACCATATTGATCGCTGGCAATCATACGGTGAGTTTAAAAGTAACTACCGTAAACGGTTGTACGGATTCCGTTGCAAGAAATATTATTATTGATTCGGTGAATGCAGCTTTTAGTATCAGTCAACGTAAGTTTTGCGGTGATTCGGCCAGGGTGTTGTTTACAGATAATACCGCACATCTTTTCAATATTGCACAGTATGAATGGTTGTTGGGGGATGCCAATAGTTCCACAGCACAAAGTCCATCTCATACTTACCAGCAGGCAGGTGTGTATGATGTGCAGCTGGTAACTACAACCCAACATGGCTGTACGGATACCGCTTTGTTGCCAGGAGCGATTGAGGTCTACCGCAACCCGGTTGCCATCTTTAGTGGTGACAGTATCCATTGTTCACCCGGCAATTATAGCTACATCAGCAGATCCACTTTTAATGACCCGGTCACCCTTTATCAATGGAAGGTGAATGCAGTGAATGCAGGTGCGGATGATACATTGTCTTATAATTTTGTTCCGGCCGGTTTGTATAACGTGAACCTGAGCGTAACCACCAATAAGGGATGTACCGATGATACAACAAGACTGGTAGTTATTGATTCGGTTGCTGCCAGATTCGGTATCGTCAATCCAATGATCTGCGGTGATACCGGTACCGTACAATTTACCAATTTATCCGCCTCCAGGTTCAGTAACATGAATTACGAATGGCGTTTTGGAGATACGCAAACCAGCATTGATATCAACCCTGCCCATTTTTATACGGCGGCCGGCAGGTATATACCTTCATTAAAAGCAACGACTGCGTACGGTTGCAGCAGTATATTTGAATCGCCTGATACCGTTGTTATTTTTAAAACGACTACAATTACAATTACAGGTGAAGCGGAAAAATGTATGCAAAATGTGCTGATCTACCGCCCGGTGATCGTAACAGAAGATGCCATCACCAGTTATACCTGGAGATTGAATACAGCTATAGTAAGTACGGCGGATACTTTACGCTACGATTTTACCACAGCGGGCAATTATACAGTGGAATTAAATGTCCGCACCAGGTTTGGTTGTGATGTCACGGCCAGTAAAGCAGTTGTTATTCATCCACTGCCCGAACCGGCTGCAGCGCCTGATACTACGGTCTGTTTGGGCGGTGTGGTTACACTAAGAAGTTTTGATGGTGTCAGTTTTCAATGGGATCCTTCTCCTTCATTACAAAACATCAGCACTGCAACGCCAACGGCTACCCCAACGGCCACTTCGTCTTATTTTGTTACCGTCACCAACCAGTTTGGCTGTGTTCAAAAAGATACAGTGACCGTACAGGTGGATGAGCCGGTACAATTGCAGGTAAGCGGAACCGATAGTTTGTGTTTTGGTGAAAGAAGACAGTTGACCGCCAGCAGCACCGTCAATAATTATGTATGGACCCCGGCACAGTCTCTCAGCAACCCAACAGCTGCTGCCCCTTTTGCAACACCTGATACCACCACCACTTACCAGGTTATTGCCTTTAGCAATAATGTGTGTAAAAGCGATACGGGCTATGTAACGCTCTATGTGGGCTATAAGCCATTGGTTTCTGCCGGGGCAGATCAAACGGTTGCCAATGGGGCCACTGTTCAGTTATCGGCCAATATCACAGGTACCAATATCAGCAGTATTTTATGGTCGCCTGCAACGGGTCTGAATTGTACCGCCTGTCCGGCTCCGCAATTCATAGCCGACGATAATGTTACCTATAGAGTTACTGTAAATACTGAATACGGCTGCAGTAATTCTGATGAGGTACGCATTGCCGTTATTTGTGGAAAAGGTCAATTGTTTATCCCCAATGCCTTTACACCCAATGGGGATGGATTAAATGATGTATTCTATATCAAGGGCTACGGACTTTCACGCATTAAACATATCGCCATCTTTAACCGCTATGGTCAAAAGGTATTTGAAAAGCATGATATCCCGGTAGGCGACCGGTCGCAGGGCTGGGATGGTGCCACCCGCAATGAACCCGGCAGCACGGGTGCCTTTGTGTACATACTGGATGTGGTTTGCAAAGATGGGCAGGAGTTCAGCTACAAGGGAACCGTGATGCTCATTAAATAGCCAATACCATCACCTCAAAAAAATCTGCCTTTTATCTACTAAAAAAGCAGGTTTTTTACAGGTTTTCTATATCTTTAAATCTGCATTTAATCCTTTCCCTTACAAAATCCCTTAGCACTGGTTTTTACAGCGCCTTGCAATGTCCTCCATATAAATTTAAAATGATCAATGAGCATGCTGTATGCGCTATTGAATATTCTGATCTCTTTAACCCACTGTTTATGAAATTTTTACTTTTATTCTCCTTTCTATTTTCAACAGCACTAACGCAAGCCCAGTCTGTATGTCCTGAAAATATAGATTTTGAAACGGGCAGTTTTGCCAATTGGCAGTGCTTTACCGGCAGTGTGGAAGACAATAACAACGAGAACCAGATCAGGTTAGATTCCAGTGCTCCTGTAGCCAACCGGCACGAAATGATCGACTACAATACTGCCGGGTTTGATTATTATGGCGGCTTTTTGCAGGCTTGTCCTTATGGCGGCAGGTATGCAGTAAAGCTGGGTAATGATGATGTAAACAATGGGGCGGAAGGCATTTCCTATGAATTCCAGATACCGCCTTTTGCCGACACGTTCAGTCTCACCTATTATTATGCCGTGGTATTTGAAGATCCTGATCATGATCTGTTTCAGCAACCTCGTTTTTTTGTATCCGCTTATGATGTGGAAACAGGCCGTGTGATAGATTGTGCATCGTATGACTATGTTTCCAATGGCTCCATTCCGGGTTTCCAGGTATCCAGGATCAGCAATATGGTGTTATACAAAGAATGGACGCCTGCATCCATTGATTTTGCCGGCTATTCCGGCAGAAGGGTACGGCTGGAATTTAAAACGGCTGATTGTACCAAGGGAGGCCATTTTGGCTATGCCTATTTGGATGTGGGAACCGGTTGCGGAGGCGTGATGGCATTGGGTGCGCTTTGTGAAGGGGCCGACAGTGTGGTGCTGACCGCTCCTTATGGATTTGAATCCTATACCTGGTACAACAGCAATTATACTGCCGTGATCGGTACTTCCCGTTTGGTTACGCTGCGCCCGCTACCAGCTATCAGCAGTCTTTTTCATGTAGATATGGTGCCTTATCCTGGTTATGGCTGCAGGGATACAGCGGATGCATTGGTGACCGTGTTGCCCATCCCTGATACACCATCTGCTTTTAATGTTGCTTATTGCAGGGGAGATGTAGCTACACGGTTGAGGGCACAGCCCTGGCCCGGTTATGAACTGGTATGGTACACAAGCGAAAATGGCCAGGGCAGTACCAGCCCGCCAACACCCTCCACTGCGGTGAACGGGGTTATCAATTATTGGGTAAGCCAGCGTTCATTAATGGGGCGTTGCGAAGGACCCAGGAAACTGATCACCGTCACCGTGTCGCAGTCGCCGGTTGTTTCATTTACCATCAATAGCGACAGGCAGTGCCTGGTGGGAAATGATTTTCTATTTACCAGTACCACCACCAATACAGCCGCGGAATCTATTTATGATTGGAACCTGCAGGATAGTACGATCACCGGTCAGCAGGTAAACCACCAATTTTTAAACCCGGGCAGGTACACCGTTACACTCAGCGTGTTAAATCCTTTCGGTTGTAAAAAAAGCCTTACCCGATCGGTATCTGTTATTGATAAACCGGTAGCCGATTTCAGTTATCCAACCGTGATCTGTGAAAATCAAACGGCCATCAGTCTGCAAAACAGTTCCTATGTGCCCGGCGGGGTGGGTCAGATCAATGCCTGGTGGTGGCAGGTAGGCAATACCGTTAGTACTGCAAGAACGCCCCCAACTTTCACCAGTGCTGTGGGCAATCTGTTGGTGAAACTGGCCGTCACCACCAATGAAGGTTGCCGGTCAGATACGGCAACAGAAACACTCATAATCCATCCGAGTCCCCTACCTGCATTTACAACCAGCGCTACCTGTAACAATGAGATCATCCGCATTGCCGACCAGTCGGTCATGCCGGCCGGTGCTGCAGGCAGTGTAACCCAATGGAGCTGGACTTACAATGGCATTCCTTTTTCCAGTAGCCAAAATCCAGAAGTTTTCCTCCCTGCAGGCACCCATCAAGTTGAACTGCAGGCAATAAGTAACCTGGGTTGTAAGTGGAGGATAGCCGATACCGTACTGGTGGTGTATCCCAAGCCTTCGGTATTGCTGTCCATTTCCGACTCCTGTGTGTTCAGGGATATTGAATATAAAGCGTCTGCCAATTCTGCCGTGGCGGTGGACAAATGGTTGTGGAATTTTGGTGATGGTATCAGCGAGGGCAGCAATGTTGTGAACCGGCGGTTTGCAAGGGAAGACAATCACGTTATTACATTGATAGGACAAACCATTCATGGCTGTAAGGATACCATTATAAGACCTTTCAGTATCTACTATAACAGGAGCAGGGCTTATACGGATACCATCACGGCAAAAGATGAACCGGTACAATTAACCATCAGGTATGATATGAACATGCAGTGGTATAAATGGACACCTTCTACAGGACTCAACAAAGATAATATCAGCAACCCTGTTGCCACTTACGACCTGGACCAGGTGTATGAATTGAATACCATGACAAAGCAGGGTTGCGACAGCAGGAGCAGGATCTTTGTGCGCCGTTATAAAGGTCCCGACTTGTATGTTGCGGGTGCGTTTACGCCTAATGGTGATGGTAAGAATGAAATACTGCATGTGTTCCCGGTAGGTATCCGCTCCTTTGAATATTTTAGTATCTATAACCGTGCTGGGGTATTGCTTTTTAAAACCTATGATCAAAACGCAGGATGGAACGGCATGTACAAAGGTGCTTATGTGGATCCGGGCAATTATGTATATGTGGCCAGGGCAATCGATTACAAAGGGAATGTGATGATGCGAAGGGGAAATGTGGTTTTGCTCCGTTAAGCCTGCAAAATTTCATTCAACATCCGGGATTTTTTAACAGCTGTGCCTAGCGGTGTCTTTGTTGTTTGGCGATGAATGATGTAGCTTTATCGCCTAAACATTGCTGTATGAAAAAAATAAGCTGCCTGCTTTTATTATTGATCACTTTTTGTACTATCTCTTTTGCCCAGAAAAAAAGAGCGCCGGTTAAAAGAGCCAAAGTATATCATCCTTCCTGGAGCCTGCAAGGAAATATTTACGAGGTGAACGTTCGCCAGTACACAAAAGAGGGAACGTTTAATGCTTTTGCCAAACATTTACCCCGGTTAAAGAAAATGGGTGTGCAGATAGTATGGTTTATGCCCATCAATCCCATCAGTGTGGCAGACCGAAAAGGAACCATGGGCAGTTATTATGCGGTGGCTGATTATACGGCTGTAAATCCCGAGTTTGGTACGTTGCAGGACTGGAAGAATACCGTGAATAAAATTCATGCACTCGGTATGAAAGTGATCATCGACTGGGTGCCCAATCACGCTGGTGCAGATCATCGCTGGTTGACGGAGCATCCTGATTTTTTTATAAAAGATAAAGATGGCAAAGCGGCGATTCCGTTCGACTGGTCAGATACCCGGCAACTGGACCTGAGCAATATGGAAATGCAGGACAGTATGATCGCCGCCATGAAGTACTGGATCACCAATACCGGCATTGATGGTTACCGGCAGGATGTGGCCTGGAATGTTCCGGAAACTTTCTGGAAGCGTTGTATAAAGGAACTAAACAAAATAAAACCCGGTATGTACTGGCTGGCAGAAGGCGATAAGGATTATTTGCATCGCAGTGGTTTTGATGCCACTTATCCCTGGGAGATGTTTCATATGATGGAAAAAATTTCGGCGGGGGAGCGGCCTGCTTTCGCATTGGACAGTGTACGGATCAAGTATGATTCTGTATATCCATCTTATGCACAGATGCTGTACTTTACCAGCAATCATGATGAGAACAGCTGGAACAGGGCGGACTATGGAACATTTGCAGGGGCAAAACATGCACCTTTCGCTGTTTTCACTCAAACGATGCACAAGAGCATACCGCTTATTTACAGCGGACAGGAAGAACCGGTATTGAGGAAGCTGGAATTTTTTGAGAAAGATCCTATTGAGTTTAAAGACTTCAAAAGACAAAAATTTTATACAACACTCCTGGCTTTAAGAAAGAGAAATCCAGCGCTTGCATCGGATGCATCGTTTAAAAAAGTAATCGTTGGTAATGAAAATGCCTTGTATGCTTTTGTAAGGGAAAAAGCCGGGAAAAAAGTGCTGGTGATATTGAACCTCAGTAAAGATGAACAGGAAATAAAACTGGATGATATTGCCCTGTGGGGAACAGCTTACAATGTATTTATGGGTGCCAAAGAAAAATTAGGCGGTGATGAATGGAAGATAGAACCATGGGGTTATGTTGTGTATGAGTATTAATCTTTTTATGAATTGACGATAACGGGTGCAGTAGAAGCTGCACCTTTTTTATTTAGCCATTTATTCACGGCCCATCAAATATATTTGCAGCTGTTATCCATTACAGTTATTCAATACAGGTTCATGCGCAACAAATATTTACTGGTTATTTTTTTATTGGCTTTTGCCAAGGCCAATGCACAACCATTGCCTTTAGAGAAATTGCCGCAAGGAAAAACAGCGCCGGTTATCAACGGGGCATTGAACCGGATCACTAACGGCAACATGCAAGGCTTTTACAAAAAGCTGCTGCAGGTAAAAGAGCGTGACAGCGGAGTGGTGAGTATCATCCATATTGGTGACTCTCATATTCAGCCGGATTTTATTTCCTCTATTGCACGGAACAACCTGCAGGCTTTTTTTGGCAATGCCGGGCGAGGATTGGTATTTCCTTACCAGGTGGCCAGGTCCAATGCGCCTTTGGACATCCAGTCATCCTCCAACACCAGCTGGCAGTATAACCGGCTGGCGCACCCTGAAATTCCGATTGAATGCGGCATTGCAGGTCATGTGATAAAAACTACCAGGGCCATTGCGAAGATCAATTTTGCGCTAAAGGATAATCTATATGGTCCGCAATATTTTAACAGGCTGAAGTTTTTTGTGGAGAAAGCGGTGTCCACTTCATGGATGCTCGAAACAGACAGCAGCAATATGCCTGCAATGATCACCAGTAGCAATCCTGATATTCCTTACGAAGAAGTGCTGTTGGATAAACCAGTGAATAAATTCACCCTCGCAGCACATACCGCCTCGGAACCGCAACATTTTTATGGTGTGTCACTCGAGAATGGTAATGCGGGGGTGAGAGTACATACCATCGGTGTAAATGGTGCTAAATATGAGCAATACAACCAGCAACCCATCTTTTGGCAACAGTTGCCGGCCTTGGCCGCCGACCTGGTGATCATCTCACTGGGTACCAATGAAGCACAAGCAGGTACGTTTGTAGAAGACAGGTTTATAGACCCTGTGGATACATTTATACAACGCATACAAGAGATTTTTCCTGACGCAGCCATATTGATCACAACGCCGCAGGATTCGTACAAAGGGAAGAAATCAAACACGGTAATGAAGGAGCTGAATTATTCATTGTCGGCGTTTTGCCAAAAAAATAATATCGGTCTGTGGGATCTCTATAAAGTAACTAACGGTTACGGCTCCGCTAAAAACTGGTTTCGTAAAGGTTTGCTGAATAAAGACAAAGTACATTTTACTGCTGCAGGGTATGTGCTCCAGGGGAAATTATTATACAATGCGCTGGCAAGAGGGTACAACGATTTTTTGTTAAGTCGCTAGATCATATAAGTTAGTCAACAAAAAAGTCCGTGGTTGAATTGCCACGGACTTTTTATTTGACAAATATTCTATTGTTGCACTAATACATCCCCCACCACTTTAAATTTCTTTCCAGTAACTACTGTAATCCTTGCTCCCGGGGCCACCACCTGTTCAGTATTCAAAATACACTCACCATTGCCAGCAGGGTCGATAATGATCTCGGCACAGTGCAATACCCTTTTTGGTGGGACTTTATTATTTTCCCAGTTAGACTCAACTTCCCAGTTGCCATTACCTGTAAAATGATAAACAGGTTCAAGCTTTTCCAATGTAACAGGATCGCTGCTTACATCTTTTGCTGTCGTTTTTGTAAATAGCATGTAAGGTCTTTGCGTCGTAGTCCTGGTACTTCGTAATGTATCACATGGGGCAGCCACATAATTGTCACGCTGGTAAATTGAACCTGATGTAAAAAACGAGTTGGTAATTACATTCTGATAACTGCTTCTCCCAACCACGCCATTGCCAAAACAAATATCTACAAGTATATTACTTACACCATCCCATTGATAAGGAGTTACAAAGTCATGAAAGTTAGTATCGTTAGTAGCAGGTCTCATATCAACAGGTCCAAATACGGTAGTGAAAACAGGTGTCAGCATTTGTGAAGTCAGGCTGGTTTGCGATACCGAAGCAAGTTTGATGGTATAACCTTTTAAAGTATCCGGGTCGCCGATATTGGGTCCTGTTATGAAACCCAATGTTGTAAGACTGCCTGGTGTAACTCCAATCGCCTGTAATTCTGCTGCCCGGATGAGATATTGTTGACGTCCGCTGCCATAGAAAGAAGGGTAGGCTGCAGCAGTGGTTGTACCACTAATATTCATACCTGCAGGAGTTCCTAAACCTAAATTACTGCCACAGCGGGGGGAAGCGGTTACAACACAGGAAATAACCTGCCCATCTTGTAATTGTGAGCTGGTAAACACAGGAGAGTTGGTGCCAGCATCGGCTCCATCAACCTTCCAGTGATAAACAGCATTATTAGCAGAAGTCGCAGTTGCCGTAAAGCTTATCGTATCTCCAAGACAGAAAGGATTGTAGCCCTTGGTTTGGGTAACTTCTGTAGTAAAGCTGTCCAAGGGTGCGATGACCGCTACAATACTGTCTGAATTTACTGGTTGCGTAAAACAATTTATACTGGAAGTGAGCAGGCAACTTATTTTTTGGCCATTGATCAATGTGTTTGTAGAGTAGGTATTACTGTTAGTTCCTACATTAACTCCATCAACCATCCATTGATAAACGGGATTGCTGCCACTATATTCGGTTGATGCCTTAAAAGTGACATAGTTTCCCGGGCAACTTGGTAAACTGCCGGCAATGATTGCAACTGACACAGCAGGTTTGGCAGTTACGGGCAGTATGGACACATTAAATGGCATAGAAGTACCGCAGGGGGTGGATACAGTGTAAGTGCCAGTATCCCTTATGGTAATGGATCTTGTAGAATCGCCCGTTGACCACTGATAGCCGTCTGCATAACTTGCAGTCAAAATCAATGAGTCGCCGGGTGCACACAAATAGGGGGAACTGCCAGCTGTTATAGCCGGCATGCTGTTTTGTTTTGTTAACGTTATAGGAACTGCCGACCAGTTATTTGATTCATCGCTTTCTAAAAAGTGATTGTCCGGATCAGTGATTGATACTAGATAATAGGTGCCATTACAAACATTTTCAAGCATAATGGGTTCGTTTAAGCTCTGGCTATAAATATCCAGACTGCCAGGTGAAATACGCTGATTCAAACCACAGTTTAAACGCGGGATAAAGTCCATGCCATTATTGGGAGAATTAAGCACCGTATTTCCATTAACATCCCTGCATTCCCCTGGTCTTGCGGCACAGGTTCCGAGGTTTACCAGGCAATAACTCTGTTTTACGCTTGTTCCTATTATTGGCCAGTTTCTTGCATCAGGATCAGACGTAGCTGTACGTAGAGTAAAACTTCCCCAGCCATCAACATGTAAATGGCCATGATCAGCGTGGTATGTCATGGCACCCGCATTTCTATCATAATAGTCTAGCGTGTCGGTGTTGGGCCGCTTACGGTAGATACGCTGTTTTAACATGTGTTTAATATCGCTTCCATCGGCACAAGGCACATTACAAGGTGATGGAACCCCATTACAAAAGCATGAATCTATGGCATAGATCTCAATAGGACCATAGCCAATATTTGGTGTTGCATTGGAGACTCTAATAAATCCTGTTTCTTCTGTAAAGCCACCTGCAATATGTTGCGCTGAGGCTGTCATATCCGGCAGCAGATCACAAGAAGAAGCACCCCCGGGGCATACAGTGCCGTTCCATACATATGGACCGGTTGGTCCTGTATTGCTTCCGCTTCCTACGCCATTGCCTCGAGGTGGGGCATTATTGAACGTGATACCTGCAAAGCGGGCTGATCCGGTATCGTTACTTTGATTGTTAATGATCATTAGCCAATTGCCGTTGGGATTTTGACCATTATTTAGCGTGCTGATGTCTCCAAAAGGCAAAAAATTACCTGTAAATGGCGGAACACCCAATTCAAAAGGTATACCATCCATTCCCATACAAGTACCAATAAAATCCTCCCCGGCCACGCCCTGACCTGCCATCAGCAAAACAGAATTGCCATCTGGCGCAACCAATACAATCACCAAACGTGTTTTCGAGTCATGGTGAATGTCAAAACAGGCACTGGAAATTCCAAAGTTGTGGTTGATGGAATCGGGTAGACCGGACACCGGGATCACAATTGTATCATTCAAGTTCTGACCAATACTGGAATGTCCATTCCAGCTAAACGTTTGGGCCCTGGATAATAAAGAACAAAGAAGCAGTACTGCGGTAAAAATTTTCCTCATTTGGTATAAATAGTTTTGGTATAAGGAACGCTGAAATAAGGGAGAAACAGCCTGCAAAGTGTACCGGATCGTTCGAGTGTATAAAGTAAAGGATTTTTTTTTACATATACGGTTAAGTTTCAGCTATCCAAGAGGAGCTGAAAAGGGCAAGCGTTGCCTGAATTTCAAAATAGCAGTTAAAACCTTGAATTTAATTCAGCACTTCGTACAAAATGGTTTCAACCGATTTATTTTTTAAGGCAGCAGGGCCAATTTTTTGGCAATTAAAAGACTGCTTTACTTTTTCGTAGCATTGTTCTGTGATCACCACCTGGCTAACCCCGGCAGCACTTTGCAGGCGCTGCGCCGTGTTCACTGTATCGCCGATAACGGTATAGTCCAGCCGCTTGAGGGTAGCCGAACCAATATTACCACTGATCATTTCGCCACTATTGATGCCGATGGCCACTTTGGGAGAAAAGCCATGTTCGTTGGGGAGATTGTCTATTTTATTGCGGATGGTGAGGCAGGCGTCAATGGCACGGTCGAGGTGGTATTCGCCTTTAAAAACAGCCATTACACAGTCGCCGATGAATTTATCCACGGTTCCTTTTTGAGCGATCACTTCTTTTACGATCACATCAAAATAGTCATTCAGCATCTTCACCACGGTATCCGGGTTTTCTTTTTCGCTGATGGCGGTAAACTGGCAGATATCAATAAAGGCCACAGAAGCCTCTACCGTTTCATTTTCCATCAATGATTTTTCATACTCACGGGTACCCATAAAGCTGAGCACATTTTCATCCACATACATCCGCAGGATATTGTTTTCCTTAATGGCCTGCAGTGTTTTTTTCATCTGGATCACATGCTGAATGGTCTTTTGCATGGTGAGTTCCAGGTCTTCAAAGTTCACGGGTTTGGTTACAAAATCAAATGCGCCGCGGTTCATGGCCGTGCGGATATTGTCCATATCGCCATAGGCCGACACCATCACTGTTTTGGTGAGGGGCGAGGTTTCATTCAGTTTGGTGAGCAGGGTAAGCCCGTCCATTTCGGGCATGTTGATATCGCTGAGTACAATGGCAATATCCGGGTGCTGCTGCATCTTATCCAGTGCTTCATTGCCATTGTGGGCAAATACAAATTCATATTGCTGTTCTCTTATCTTCTGCCTGAATTTTTGCCGGATAAGGACTTCGAGATCCTCTTCATCATCTGCCACTAAGATCTTGGTCATGCTGTAATGGTTTTCAGTTTTTCCTTTAAAGCGGTAAAGTCAACTGGTTTGGTTAAAAAATCATCAGCGCCTAATTTCATGGCCTGCTGGTAATTTTCATCATCGCCATAGGCCGTGATCATCATCACCACGGGCGGTGGGGCCTCATATTTTTGTTTGATGTGCTGTAGTAATTGCAGACCGCTCATGCCGGGCATATTGATATCACTTAATATCAGCACGGCTTCATGATTATGTGTCTTCATGTATTCGAGTGCTTCTTCGCCGGAATTGGCAAAGGCAAAATCCATTTCTCCATTCTTGATCTCCCTGCGAAAACGCTGTTCAAAAAGTGTTTTTACATCTGTTTCGTCGTCAACAACTAATATTTTCATTTGCAGTATTTTACGCCGGTAAGATAATGATAAAAGTGGTACCTGCACTTTGCTTTGTTTCCACTTTTAATTCACCGTTATGCCCTTTTGTTACTATTTCATAACTCAAACTTAACCCCAATCCTGTTCCCTGGCCTGTTGGTTTGGTGGTGAAAAAAGGCTGGAAAATTTTGTCAATGATATTGGGTGGGATGCCATTGCCATTGTCCTTCACTTTTATTTCAATACTATTTTCATTTCTTGCAATTCTAATGCTTACTGTTGGTTCATAGCCAGGTTCATTTTGCTTTTTTCTTTCGTTTACTGCATAAAAAGCATTGTTGATCAGGTTTAAGATCACCCTGCCCAGGTCCTGCGGCACTACGTTTATTTTGGGAATCAGATCGTCAAATTCCGTTTCAAATGCGGCATTAAAACTTTTGTCTTTGGCTCTTAAGCCGTGATAGGAAAGCCGCAGGTATTCATCACAGAGGGCATTGATGTCAGTAAGTTCTTTTTGCCCGCTGCTGGTTCTGGAGTGAGCTAACATTCCTTTTACTATATCACCGGCACGCTTGCCATGGTGATTGATTTTTTCGAGGTTCTGTTTTAGATCAACAGCAATGGCTTTGGCTTCGTCGATATCGCCTTTGTTTAATTCATCATTCATTTCTTCCACCAGCTCTGTACTTACTTCACTAAAGTTGTTGACAAAATTCAATGGGTTTTGTATTTCATGTGCAATGCCGGCGGTGAGTTCGCCCAGGCTGGCCATTTTTTCGGCATGTATCAGTTGTTGCTGCGTAGATTTGAGTTCGTCTAAGGATTGGTTTAATGCAGCGGTTCTTTCGGTCACCTGCTTTTCCAGTAATTCATTTTGGTTAGCAAGTATATGCTGTTTTTCTGCAGATAATTGTTCCACCTCATCCAGTTTTTGACGCAATGACTGGCTGGTATTGCCAAAGGAATAGCCAATATAAATGGCCAGCCCAATTGGGTTGAGCAGGAATGCAAATGGCTGGTACTCGTAAATGGCAGCAATGTTTACCACTGCAAACTGATCAAGTAATACCAGCAGCCAGTACACAAAATTGAGCGAAAGACATGCCTGTAAAATACGGGCACCGACTGACTTGTTTTTTCGTATACTGTTAGTCGTTATCCTTAATGCGTCAGCCACTACCAGCACCGCCAGGATCAAAGTAAGTATGTCAGCATTGATAATGATCACTCCCGGCACCGACAGCAGGGTAAGGCTGAGGATTGTCCAGTACGGCCATTTTAATGCCAGGTTGAATATTTTATAAAAGCTAAAATGAAAGAGTATGAGGTAGAGTAAGACAAATAGGGCACAGGAGAAATAGCCTGTAACCAGTTCTGCAAAGGTGTGATTGTTTGCCAGGGAAATCCGGCACCCGATATTAGCAGCAAGGCTTAGGCAGGCCAATGAAAAATAAAGATTCACTTTTTGTGTTCTGAAAAAGAAATAGAGCGATATAAACAACACACTTAAGAGAATGGCAGCACCCAATACGATGGAAAGTCTTTTTAATTGTTTGTCATAATACCTGGATTGATAGTCGTCCTCTGCATCTTTTAATTGGGCTAGCCGGGGATAGAAACCGGAAGTTACCGGGTTAAAGTAAAGTGGGTATTTTATCGGGATATTTAAAAAACGAACGGCCAGCAACTGCGTGGAATCATTGATTAAGGGGAAAGCAAAATTTTGTGTGCGTGGTAAGTAAAATTCAGCTGAATCTGGATTATTACTCACCACACCAAAACGATAGATCAATTTGCCATCAAGATACATTTCAGAAGCACCGGTTTGATGCAGGCGCATCACCAGTGGTTGTGCAAAACTGCTGTCGTTTTTAATACGCATTCTCATCCACACGATACTGCCTTCTGGAATTTCTTTACTGTTGTAAGGAATTTCGTTTAGAGAAGCCACCCGCCAGTCTGCAGCATCAAATTCCGGCCTTGCCCATTCGGCATCATCGCCCACTTTATACTGCCAGTTTACGATGGGTTGCACCCAGCCCTTGGTTTCTATCGCCTGGCTTGTTTTACCGGCGGTTAATAGCTTTGCCGTATCTGATTTTTGTGCAGGTAAAGCAAGTGGGAAAAATAATATCGCTATCAGGATAATTCGCATATTCAAGTATTGTTAGCCCGGTATTTGAATGATAAATGTTGTACCCTCATTCTCTTTGGTTTCCACTTTCAATTCGCCACCATGTGCTTTTACAATATCATAACTTAATGATAAACCCAATCCCGTTCCCTGGCCTGTTGGTTTGGTCGTAAAAAATGGCTGAAAAACTTTATCCAGTATCTTTTGTGGAATGCCGTTGCCATTATCTTTTACGCTGATCAGGATTTTATCCCCTGCTTTTTTTGTGGTTACATATACAGTTGGTTCATATTGAGAAGTCAAGTTTTGAAAACTTGACTTCTCTGACAAAGTTTTTTTCTTTTCATCCACTGCATAAAACGCATTGGTGATCAAATTGAGGATCACTCTTCCTATGTCCTGCGGAATAATATTGATGTTACCAATAGTTTCATCAAAATCAGTTTTCAAGGCGGCATTAAAGGTTTTGTCTTTTGCTCTTAAACCATGATAGGCCAACCGTATATATTCGTCTGCCAGTTTATTAATGTCGGTTGATTCTTTTGTGGCTGTGCTGCTCCGGCTGTGTTGCAGCATACCTTTTACAATGGCATCTGCTCTTTTGCCATGGTGATTTATTTTTTCTTCATTCTCCGTAATATCTTTCGCAATATCCTTTACCTCCTGGTAGTTGCCCTTTGCAATCTCCTCATTCATCTCTGCCAGGAGTTCTTTATTCAAGTCGCTAAAGTTGTTGACAAAGTTCAAAGGATTTTGAATTTCATGTGCAATACCGGCGGTGAGTTCACCCAGTGAAGCCATCTTTTCAGATTGTATCAATTGCTTTTGCGTGGTCTTTAATTCACCCAGCGTGTTTTCTATTTCCTGTTTTTGTGTTTGCAATACAATATTGGCCTTTTGTTTTTGCCTGTTGTTACGGTATAAAACAAAGGCAAGCACTACAAATCCCGTTATGATACCGAAGAGCCCGTACATTTTTATTTTGGTTTCGTACCGCTGTTTTTCTTCCTTGCTTTGCAGTTCTAATTGTAATCGCCTGTTGGCTTCGTTAAAACCAATTGTTTGAAACTGCCTTATTTTATCTGTATTGTACAAACTGTCTTTTGCAGCAATGGAAAGCTGCAGGTATTTATAAGCGCTGTCGGGTTGGTTATTGGCTTTGTATAATTCAGCAAGCAGCGGACTTATTTCTGCAACATAATACAATGAATTTTCACCCCAGGACCGAAGATTCAGGTTATTGTTTTGAAAATTATTTAATGCCTGCCGCCCATACAGTAATGCAGAATCAAGCTGGTTGGTCTTTTGAAATACTTTTGCCATGCCAGCCTGCGCAAGCGGAATCCACAGGCCTGTCCAGGCAGGTGCAACTGAAATGATGTACCTGTAATTGCTTAGCGCAGAGTCGTTTTTATTCATGGCTGAATAGATGTCAGCAAGCAGCTGGCGGCAATATGCAATATTCCCCACATCAATACTATCAATACTGAGTGCCTCATTTACATAGGTCAATGCTGGTGAAAGGTTGTTTAATCTATAGTTTGCGGCAGCCATATTGGTTTTTGACCAATAGAGAGAAACCCGGTACCTGGTGTCCCTTGCATTTAATGTGGCGACAACAGCATCCTGTTGTTTTGCATAATTCAGCATACTTTGGTAGTCCTTCATTGAAAGATACTCGCCTGTGATACTGCCGAGCGCATTAACCAGTTTAAACTTGTCTTTATCATTTTCAACAAGCTTTAGATTTTCCAGCCGCATTTCTAAGGCCCCGGGATAATTACCCAATGAATGCAACAGATAAGCGGATGTTTCCTGCAGGCTGATCAGTTGTGCTGAATTACCTGCCTCAGCCCTTTTTTTATAATTACTGGATCCTTTCATTTTCTGTACCAGTTGCATGGCTTGCTGGGCGTAGTGTAAAGCCGAATCACTGTTATAATAATGGAGTTCAAATGCGTATGCGCTGGTAAGCGATGTCAACATTTTTAAACGGCTTGTATCGGGTAGTGACTGAGAAAGGGTCTGCCATTTGTCAACAAAGAACTGGTCCAGCCAGGAGCTTACACTGTCTGCTATAGCAGTATCTTTCCGGATAGTTATTACCCTGTCGGCAACTTCAGCACCATTCAATTGTTTTTCTACTGTGCGCCAGTTGCCCCTGTGGAATTTATATTTAATGGTGCCGGCATTTATATTCAGTGTAATTGATTTTTTCTTTTCCCCATGTGGCTTCATTAAATAAAGCGGATTGGCTGCTTCATCCCAGTTGTTGAAAGTGCCGGCTATATAAATGCTGTCGTGTATAATGGCTGTATTCTCTTTTACAATAAAAGTTACTTTGTACTGTGCCTGCAGCAGAACAGAGGAAAAAAGAACAATGAGCAGGCTAACTGTTTTTTGCATAATGCAGGTGATCGTTTGAATAATATTGTAAGCAGCTAACTGCTTTTTTAAATTATTGGTAATTGAATAATGAATGTTGTTCCTGCCTGTCCGGCAGGCAAGCCTTCACCTTCCTTTGTTTCTACCTTCAGCTCACCACCATGTGCTTTTACAATATCATAACTCAGTGATAAACCCAGGCCCGTTCCCTTGCCTGTAGGTTTGGTGGTAAAAAATGGCTGAAAAACTTTATCCAGTATTTTTTGTGGAATGCCGTTGCCATTATCTTTTACGCTGATCAGGATTTTATCCCCTGCTTTTTTTGTGGTTACATATACGGTTGGTTCGTATTGAGAAGTCAAGTTTTGAAAACTTGACTTCTCTGACAAAGTTTTTTTCCTTTCATCCACTGCATAAAACGCATTGGTGATCAAATTGAGGATCACTCTTCCTATGTCCTGCGGAATAATATTGATGTTACCAATACTTTCATCAAAATTTGTTTTCATAGTGGCGTTGAATGATTTGTCTTTGGCTCTTGATCCATGATAGGCCAGGCGTAAATATTCATCAGCCAGTTTATTGATGTCAGTTAATTCTTTTGCTGAGGTGCTGCTCCGGCTGTGCTGCAGCATTCCTTTTACAATGGCATCTGCTCTTTTACCATGGTGATTTATTTTTTCAAGATTTTTTTGTACGTCCGCAGCTATTTCTTTGGCATCGTCATAATGGCCCTTGTTTAATTCCTCCTTCATTTCATCCAGCAGCTCGTTGCTTACTTCGCTAAAATTGTTGACGAAGTTCAACGGGTTCTGAATTTCATGAGCAATGCCTGCGGTAAGTTCACCGAGTGAAGCCATTTTCTCTGATTGTATTAACTGCGTTTGCGTAGCTTTTAAATCTTCCAGGGATTTGGAAAGTTCTGCTGTACGCTGGCTGATCTTTTCTTCCAGCTGTACATTTTTCTTTACCAACTGCCGGCTTTTGTACCGGGCATAGGCCCAAACGATGGTAGCACCGCCCGCTACATACAGTAGGTAAGCCCACCATGTTTTCCACCAGGGGGGCAAAATGCTAAACTGGTAGGTTTCCACCGGGCTCCACAAACCATTAAACCCCTTGGTACTCACCCTGAATGTATAGTGGCCGGCAGTGAGGTTAAAATAATTTCTTGAAGTGCTTTTATCAGTCACATCGCTCCAGGAGGTATCTGCACCATCCAGCATGTACCGGTATAAAATCTTTTCTCGTCCTTTGATATCATTGTTGCTAAAGGAAAAATTAACAGAGTTCTGGTCATAAGGCAGCGTTAACCCGATGGGTATCTTAGAAACCGGCGTAATACTGTCCCAACGGATATCGTGTGTTACCAGGTAGCCAGAGTCTTTTGGTAAACTGTTTTTTAAGTAGAAGTTCTTTTTAGTTTCATCCCATAAGGTATCCGTATTTTTTAGTTGGTTACTAAGCAAAGACCAACTGTTAAAAGAGAGCGGCTGGTCCATTATCTGGATGCCGGTGATGTTTATCCTTGGTAATAGTGTATCCTCCAAAGGTTCCTGGGTTACCACTGTTACTACCGGCGTAACACCCCACCAGCTTTGCCCGGTTTTGGTTACCATGCCGGTGTTTTGATTGTAATCGTTATAGGGAAAACCTTCTCTTTTGCCATAATTTATAAACCGCCAGGGTATTTTTTTGTTTCCGGATTGTGAGGGTTTCTTTATTGAGATCAGTCCATCAGAAGAACCGGCATATACGGTGCCGTTATGTTCTGCCATATCATATATTTCCTGCGGTACAAGGCCTTCTTTACGGGTAAGATTGGTAATGGTAAAATTATTTGTATTGATAATGGATAAGCCTTTTACCGTGCCTGCCCAGATTTCCCCGTTGCTGTGCTGTATCAATTTGAAAACAACATTATCACACAAACCGTCTTTTTCTCTCAGGTATTGTACGGTATTGTTTGCCGGGTTCAATATTGTTATACCACTGTCTGATCCTATCCAAAGATTTCCCTGCCGGTCTTTTATCATATCCCAATTGATATTGGATAACAAACCGCCTGTTTTATCAATCTTTTTAAAAGTTCTTTTGTAGAGATCAAAGGTGATTAGCCCCATTTCATAACTGCTCATCCAGAACAGTCCGCCTGTATCTGCAATGCATTTTGAAATGATGGAGGATAAGTGCCTGCCTCCCGGGTAACTGGTCAGTGTTTTTTTTTCAGTATTCAGAATGGAAAGACCTGTAGCAGAATTGATCATAATATTTCCCACGCTGTCGGCCATTATTTTGTTGATCCTGTCTTCGGCTAACCCCTGTTTTTTCCCAAGCAGTCTCAGCTGTTTTTTTTGTGGATCATATATGTTGATGCCCTGCCTGGTGGAAAGCCAGATGCTGCCTTTTTTATCTTCCATCATTCCCCATACATTGTTGTCCGTTAGTCCTTCCTTGGTGCTCAGGTGTTCCGGCATGGGGCCTTTGGTATCTATGATCACCACTCCTTTGCCCAGTGTGCCCAGCCAGATATTTCCGTTCCTGTCTATAAGACAGCTTCCTCTGCCGGCCTGGTTCAGCATCCTGATATCCAGCATTATGTTTTTGATAGCAGTACGTTCTTTATTCAACACATAACAAGTGTCTCTCCTCATCATCCATATTTTCTGCTGTCTGTCTTCTGCCAGTTCTGTAGCCATGCCCTCAAAACCATTTTTTTCATTGATAGTACCCAATGTTTTATTTTTCAATGAAATTACCTGTATACCGCCACGGTACACGGCTATCCACATATCGCCCCGGCTGTCTTCCATAAACCTTAATACTGAATTGTCAATCAGCCCTTGTGACCTGGTTATTTTTTTTATTTGTTTCCTGGTAGGGGTCACTATGGCTGCATGATCAAAATAGCCCAGCCAGATATTTTTATATTGATCTTCTGCGATAGTCAGTATGGTATTATCATTTGACTCTTCTATTGTATGGCGGATATTTTTTATCGTTTCATTTACAGGGTCTATTACATAAAGTCCGTTTTTATAACTGCTCACCCATATTTTGCCTGCCTGGTCAATGATTATTCCAGTGAAGAATTTATTGGATTTGTAATGCTTTGCAATATTGGAGGTGATGTTGAGCATGTAGATGCCATCACCAAGCGTAGCGATCCAGATGTTACCTTCCTTATCCAATGTCATCTTACTAACAGCATAATCGCCACCGATTTCATTTTTGTTGAGAAATGAATAAATAAAAAGATGATCACCATCATACATACAAAGTCCCTTTTCAGTAGCAAGCCAGGTATTGCCCAACTGGTCTGCCAGCGACGCAGTAATATTTACACCTGGCAAACCTTCTTCAATACTAAACTGCATTACACCAGTGGTGGTATTCGGCATCAGTTTGGGAGCGCCTGCTTTTACCTTTACAGGTTTGGGCAAAATAAATTGTTGTAAACGGAAGGGTTGGGCCTGGGTTTCTTCCAGGTTCAATGCGCTGTCGGGCAGTTGATCCAGGTTAAAAGGTACTTGCTGAACAGGTTCTTTGAGTGCTGTAAAATCATTTACGGAAAATGGTTTTACCGGCAGTTTATCCATGTCAATTGGAATGGTTTGAGGCGCTTTGATGCTGTCTGGATCAGTGTAAGTGAACTGGAAGCTTACCGCTTTGCTAAACGAAAATTTCTTTACAACGGGTTCTGGAAAGCCGGTTTCATCTACAGGAAACGGCACGCTGCCTTTTTTCAAATTGCAGGCTGCAGCAACAACCAGCGGAAGTACAACGATGAGTAGGTGCTTTTTTATAACGGTTAGTTTTTTAGAATTTAAATTTAATTGTTCTATGCCGTAGGGAGAGAAATTGTAAAAACAGTTCCTGCCTCTCCGGAAGGGGCGGATGTTGTTTCCACTTTCAACTCACCCCCATGTGCTTTTACAATATCATAACTCAATGATAAGCCCAAACCTGTTCCTTCACCAGTAGGCTTGGTGGTAAAGAAAGGCTGAAATATCTTATCAACAATATTTTGGGGAATGCCGTTACCATTGTCTTTTACTTTTATCTCAATTCCCTTGTCAGTTTTGGCTGTGCTGACGCTTACCGTTGGTTCATAAGCGGTTTCGTTTTCTTTTTTCCTGTCGCCCACGGCATAAAATGCATTGTTGATCAGGTTCAGGATCACCCTGCCCATGTCTTGCGGTATAATATTGATCTTTGGTGCACTTCTGTCCAGATCCGTTTCAAACTTCGCATTGAAGGATTTGTCTTTTGCCCGCAGTCCATGGTAGGAAAGCCGCAGGTATTCATCACACAGGTTATTGATATCCGTTAGTTCTTTTTGCCCGCTGGTACTCCTGCTGTGCTGCAACATGCCTTTTACAATGCCATCAGCTCTTTTGCCATGATGATTAATTTTCGTTTCATTGTCTATCACATCATTTGCCAATGCTTTTGCATCTTCCAGGTTTCCTTTTTCCATCTCTTCCTTCATCTCCAGCAACAATTCTTTATTGATCTCGGAAAAATTATTCACGAAGTTCAGCGGGTTTTGAATTTCATGCGCAATGCCGGCCGTGAGTTCACCCAGGGAAGCCATCTTTTCCGATTGCACCAGCTGTGCCTGGGCTGCTTTGAGTGATTCAATGGATTGCTGCAGCTGCTGGGTGCGGTGTTCCACTTTTTGCTCCAGCACCAGGTTTTCCCGCCGCAGTGCTTTGGAGCGGTATTGAATGTATGCCCAGATACTGCCACCAAACAGCAATGCATACACGCAGTATGCCCACCAGGTTTTGTACCAGGGCGGTGAGATGATAATGGAAAGTTTTTTTTCAGTCACGGTTCCCTCTCCGTTGATGGCTCTTACCCGGAGGATGTAATTACCTGGAGGCACATTGAAGAAAGAAGCTTTGTGATCAGTGCCTAAATTATTCCAGCCAGGGTCAAAATTCTCCAGTTGATATTGGTATTTGATCACATCGTCAGCATTGTAATTGAGCGCAATAAAATCAAGCGAAAAGGTATTTTGATTATGGGCAAGTTGTATTTTTTCTGTTTTCCAGAGCGGGGCAGATAAAATTCCTTCGTCACCTGCAAAAATCTCCTTACTTCCAATTATAAGTTGAGAAAAATGCAACAATGGGGGAGGAGTGCTCACCGTAAGTTCTTCCGGCTTAAACATATAGTACCCGCTGCTGCCGCCCATGAATAAACGGCCATCGCTTGCTTTATAGTTATTGAGCCAGTTCCAGTTAGAGGATAAAATACCATAGCCCGCATTGAACATTTGAATCCGTTCCCGGTCAGGGCTCATTTTCAAAATGGCGTTAGAAGTCGTTATCCATATATTGTGCAGATCATCTTCCAGTAAATTGAGTATCGTTTCTATGCCTGCCGAAAAAACAGGTGAACTGAATGCAGCAAACTGGTCTTTACTTTCTTCATAATAAAAAAGCCCAATATCAGTGCCTGCCCAGATCCTGCCTTTGGTGTCTGCCAATACGGCCCTTACACTATACCCTTTCAGGTAGTGCCTGAAAATATTGCTGTCGCTGATAAACCTGTCCAGCCCGCCAAGATTGGCAAACCAGAGGTTGTTCTTTTTATCTTTAGCGATACTATACACCGTCGGGCCAACAATACCTTTCTCATTGTCTTTACTACAACGATATACAGTGAATTGATGGGTAGAGCGGTCCACCCGAGCCAAACCATTTTCACCAGCCAGCCATAGGTTGCGGCTGTTTTCAATAAAAACAAAATGCAATGAATCCATGGTACTGCCAGGAGCAGGATTCAAAGGTTTAATCAATGTAAACTTTTCAGTAACCGGGTCAAACAGATCCAAACCGCCAATATGGGTGCCGATATACAATTTGCCATTTTCATCTGCCGTGATGGCCACTACCGCATTGTTATTCAGGCTGCCGGGATTCTTTGGATCATGTGTGAATATTTTAAATGAATTGTTGGCAAGGTCTTTACGAACAAGACCTGAGTCGGTGCCAAACCAGAGTATATTGCCATTGGGTTCAAGATAAAATGCATTTACATACTTTTTGTTGGGAACATAGGGAATGGTTTTTTTGCCATAGGCAACCTTATAAATATTTCCTGATTGGGTAGTGATCCAGGCTGTACTGTCTGCTGCCAGCACAAAGCGTACCCCACCTGCTTCCTTAAAACCTGTCAATGTATCTTTTGCAAATGCAGGATTGTCTTTTTGGTCTTTCACCATACCGTAGTGATTCAACTGTTTACTTGCAGGATCATACCAGTTGAGGCCGTTCTCAAATGAACTGATCCATAGCTTGCCTGCATGGTCTTCCCCTATAAAACTGATGGCATCTGTGCTGTCTGTTTTACTAATTGGTGGGCCACTCAATTTCCCTGGTTGCAAAGGATCGTACAAGTGCCGTGTAAATCTGCCCGTTTTCCGATCGAGTAAGTGTAATACATTTCCTTTTGTGCCTACCCAAAAATTGCCCCGGGTATCCTCAAAAACTGCAGTAACGAAAGGATCGTACAGGTTTCCCGTGTTGAGCCGGTCTGCTTTATAAAAAGTTTGCTTGCCAGTTAATGGATCCAGCCGGAAAAGCCCGTCGAACTCACCGGCTTTGTTGGCCATAAAGTCCCCGGTAGAATACCAGATAATACCTTGTTTGTCTTCATACACCGTAAAAACAGCCGTACTTGTATTTACAGGCTTATCATTTATTTTTTTTTGAAAATGAGTGAATTTGCCGCTCTTGCTGTCAAATGATTGCAGTCCCTTGCTTGTACCCAACCAAAGTTTACCAGTATGGTCAACTATCATACTAAACGCCGTATCGGAGATAAGGCTGTTAGCATCCGTTTTATGATGTTTGAAGTGCGTAAATGTATTGGTAACGAGGTCAAATTTGTCAAGGCCTTCGCCGAAGTGTGCCATCCAGATATTGCCAGAAAGATCCGTGGCCATTGAAATGATCATATTACTGGCAGGGGAGTTTGGTTTTTCCGGATCGTGCCGGAAAGTTTTAAAAGTTTTGCCATCGTATCTTATCAGCCCCTTTGTAAAACTGCTGAACCAGATATAACCCTGCTGGTCTTGTGCAAATCCATAGGCTGCACCAAAGTGCTGTATCTTCTCATCTACCTGAACAGTAAACTGTGGTTGTTGTGAAAATGCGTTCACTCCATACACAACTATTGCAAAAAAGAGAACTATGATATTTTTCATAAGCCATTTTCTTTTGCTGGTAATTGAATGATAAATGTTGATCCCCTTCCGAACGGGTCATCCGGGCGGGTTTCAGCTTCCTTGGTCTCCACGGTTAATTCGCCTCCATGTGCTTTTACAATATCATAACTAAGCGATAAACCCAGGCCGGTTCCCTGCCCGGTGGGCTTGGTGGTAAAAAAGGGTTGAAATATTTTATCTACAATGTTATGGGGGATGCCTTTGCCGTTGTCTTTTACCCGGATGAAAATTTTGCCTTCGGCCTTCATTGTACTTACAGATACAGTGGGTTCATAGGTGAGGTTTGATGCAGCCATTTCAGCCTTTTTCCGTTCTGTAACAGCATGAAAGGCATTGGTAATTAAATTAAGCACCACCCTGCCCAGGTCCTGCGGTACCACGTTCATTTTTTCAATGCCTGAATCGAAATCCGTTTCAAATTTTGCATTGAAAGATTTGTCTTTTGCCCTGAGACCATGGTAGGAGAGGCGCAGGTATTCGTCACATAGGGCATTGATGTCCGTTAGTTCCTTCTGCCCATTGTTGCTCCGGCTGTGTTGAAGCATGCCTTTTACGATCGCATCTGCTCTTTTACCATGGTGATTGATCTTTTGCTCATTGGACTGTATGTCGGCTGCCAGTGCAATCACCTCTTCCATATTACCTTTGCTGATCTCTTCTTTCATCTCTGCGATCAGCTCTGTGTTTACTTCAGAAAAGTTGTTGATAAAGTTCAGCGGGTTTTGTATCTCATGTGCAATACCTGCTGTAAGTTCACCCAGGCTGGCCATCTTTTCACTTTGTACCAGTTGGTTTTGGGTGGCTTTCAGGTCATCCAGCGATTTCTCCAGCTGGCTTGTTCTCAAAGCCACTTTTTCTTCCAATACCTTGTTTTCTTTTTGCAGCATCCTGGAGCGGAAAACAACATATGCCCTTAACAATGCAGCTGCCAGCAAGGCCAGCAGGGTATAGGCCCACCAGGTTTGGTACCAGGGAGGAGAGATGGTAAAACTAAAAATGCCGGGATTGCCCCAATGACCGTTTGCGTCTTTGCTGCATACTTTAAAAGTATATTGGCCCGGTGGCAGATTCAGGTAATTTTCTGTTATTGTGTTGGTGGTGGGCGCACTCCAGGTTTTGTCAATTCCCTGCAGCAGGTAGGCGTACCAGGTAGTATCCTGCCTGCTTAAACTGGCGTCGCCAAACTGAAACTGTAAATAATTATACTGGTAAGGAATAACCAGATTTACAGGCAGGTTATAAACTCCTGCTACACTATCCCATGAATACACGGCCCTGTCTGCATAGGAAGCATTGTAACCTGTATCTTTTGAACTACGAACAAATTGCTGTGGCTTGTTCATGATACTGATGCCCGCCACCACGGCATTGGAATTTCCTGTTGCAGGCTGTATGCTGCTGATAATAGTAATGCCATTATCTCCCCAAAGGTATTCTCCCTTACTGGTAATACAGTCAGATGACCAGGAAGTACTGGTTTTAAAAAGTCCTTCTGAACCACTTAATACAGAAACCTTCCAGGTGCTGTCTTTTTTGCTGCCCGGCACCGGTGCGGTAATGATATTGATTTTATTGGTGGTGCCTGCAAGGATATGACCTTTGTATTCCAGCAGCGATTGTATCCTGTTACCTGACAGTCCGTTACGGGTGGAGATATTCGTGATCGTATTGGCTTTTATATCCACGATATAGATGCCTTTATAGGTACCGATCCACATCCTGCCGTAGGCATCTGTCAGTATGGTTTTATTACTGGTGTCTCTTAATCCGGGCTGGTCGTTAATATAACTAACGGTACCGCTTGCACGGTCATATACACTTATCCCGTTCGAACGGGTAGCAAGCCAGTACCTGCCATTTATATCCTGCCTGGTATCCAGGATCACATCATCACTTAAGCCATGCGCTTTATCCGTATGAAGGATGCTGTTTCTGGAGGAATCGAATAATGCCACGCCATTACCCGGACCTGTGAACCAGATATTGGATTGGTTATCCTTGTAGATGGAATAAATGGTATCCTTTATAAAACCTTCTTTTCTGCCGGCAGTTAAAATGGTTTTACGCACCGGGTCAATGATATTGAAACCGCTGTTGGTTGCCACAATCATATTGCCGTTCGACCTGGTGAAAGACTGTACAAAATTATCTGCCAGTCCGTTGGCTGGTGTAAGCAAACGCATCCGCGTCCGTTGTGGATTGATAATGCCAATTCCATCGGCCTTGGCCACCCACACATTGCCAAGGGCATCTTCCATCAAACTGACAACATTGTTTTTGTGCAAGGCGGTTTTTGTTATGGCATATTGTTCCACCAGATTCATTCCTGCCGTAGTACTGATCCACATCCGGTGTTGCTGGTCTTCCACAATGGATGCCACCACATCACTGCTCAATCCGTCTTTTGTATTGATGTTCCGCGTAGAACCATTGTTTGTATTCACCACTTCAATACCGGCAATCGTATTTCTCCAAACCTGGCCCGAACTGTCAACGGTTATTCCGAGGGTGTAGGTGGGTTGCAGGCCCTGTTCTTTTCCAAAATATTTTATGTTGCCATTTTTTACGTCCAGCAATTCAAAGCCATCATTATTGCCCAATAGTACCCGGCCATTTTTATCCATCGTCATTCCAGAATAAGTAAAACTGTTGAGGCCATTGCTTTTATCGAGGTATTTTATTTTGCCTGCTTGTAAGTCAATCACACTAACCCCCCCGGTGTAAGTAGAGATCCAGATTCTTTTTTCTTTATCCTGCAGAATTTCAAAAGCCATAGAATCAGACAGGCCATTTTTTTTGCCGAGATTTTTATAAGTGCCGGTTGCAGGATCAATGATGCTAATTGCTTTTTCTTTGAAATTGTACATCCAGATATTGCCATCACTGTCCGTCGTCATCTTCCCAATATTATTGGGCACCGCATTGATCCTGGCCGACGTGCGAATGGTACCCAATGTTGTGTTGACAGTTCCAACCTGGGTATAGGTAAGGAACCATATGTTGCCGGTTTTATCTTCTGTGATGCCGAGAATGGGTATGCCGGTGGTTCCGGTAATAATGGTTTGCACATGCTGACCGTCGTATTTGAACAACCCTTCAATAGCTCCGATCCATAAAAAGCCCTTGCTGTCTTTATATACGCAAGCAATAAATTTTGCAGGCATTCCCTGTATCACTCCAAGATCGTATATGGCAAGCGGATTATTTGTGGATGCTGTTGGTTTTAACGTTCTGCTTACAACAGGTGGAGTGAGGGCAGTTGTTTTTAGTTCCAGTGGCTGGCTTGCTAAAGCAGCAAGATTGAAAACAGTGTCACGCAACTGGTTAAAATTAATCCGGGCTTCTTTAGGAGCTGCTGCAAAAGGCTTAAAGCCGGTGGAATCAAATGGTACAGACGGCAGTGCTTCAATATCGAGTGCTTTTATGGTAGGTGTGATACCACCTGTTTTAACCGTGTCCCAGGTGAGGGGCTGAGGTTTTGTAAATACCAATGGTACGGTTACCGGTGCCGCATATCCCAGTGCTGCCTCCGGAAACGGAACAGGCCTATTGCTGTTGCAGGATGCAATGAGCTGCAATAGAAAAATACAGGGGGATAAACGCAAAAATGAAAGCATGGACTACCTGGTTTTAATATGATGTATGGCCTGCTGTTATACTGGTAATACAATAATGAATGTTGTTCCTTCCTGTTTTTTTGCATCCTGCGCCGCCACTGTTAAAGTTTCTACCTTTAACTCTCCACCATGCGCTTTTACAATATCGTAACTCAAACTTAAACCCAGGCCTGTTCCCTGGCCGGTGGGTTTGGTCGTAAAGAAAGGCTGAAAGATCTTGTCAATGATCTCTTTTGGAATACCAGGGCCGTTATCGCTCACTTTTATCGTTATGTTACTGCCTGTGCCGGATGTTATTACAGTTACTGTGGGTTCATAGCCCGGGTCCTGTTGCTTTTTTCTTTCGCTTACGGCATAAAAAGCATTGTTGATCAAATTCAGAATAACCCTGCCAAGATCCTGTGGCACCACATTTATTTTCCCGATTTGGCTGTCGGCCACCAATTCAAATTTTGCATTGAATGTTTTATCCTTGGCTCTCAGCCCATGGTAAGACAAGCGCAGGTATTCGTCGCATAGTGCATTGATATCCGTTAGTTCTTTCTGACCCGTACTGGCCCGGCTGTGCTGCAGCATACCTTTTACGATGCCGTCTGCCCTTTTGCCATGAAAATTGATCTTGTCCTGGTTGCTTGTTATATCTGCTGCGAGGGCCATTGCTTCTTCATAATCACCTTTTACAATAGCCTCATTCATTTCGGCCAGCAGTTCTTTATTGATCTCACTAAAATTGTTTACAAAATTCAAAGGGTTTTGTATCTCATGTGCAATGCCTGCTGTAAGTTCACCCAGGCTGGCCATTTTTTCATTTTGAATCAATTGAAGCTGTGCAGCTTTCAGTTCTACCAGCGCTTTTTCCAGTTCCACTTTTTGCCTCACCAGTTCCACAGTCCGTTCGGCCACTTGTTTTTCCAGCAGTAGTTTCATCTCTTCTGCCTGCCTGGCTTCCTTTTCTGCCTGCAACAGTTTTTCCTTTTCTTTCAGCATGGCTTTCCGTTGCCTGCTGTTAATGATCATCATGGCTACCAGCCACACCAGTGAAAAGATGGCGGCAATATCAAAATAGTTCTCCCAGTCCCTGTAAAATACCGGGGTCGCTTTTTCAGTAATGTCTGAAATGAAATCAATCAGCGCCAGTGGCATCAGGGCATACATGAATAACCTGGCTGGTTTAAATTGTTTTTGGGCGATGATCACTGTTATCATAAACAGCATCAGGGCATGTGCAGACCACTTAACATAAGGCCTGGCTTCTGGGAGGGAAGCTGCTGCAGCAATAAAGGCCACACTGATTACAATACCTGCTATCAACAGTTTTTCTAGCCTGACGCCGGAGCCTTTGGTTTCCAGTACCTTCCTCAGGTAATTAAAAAGAATGATCAGCAGTATAGAATTGTTCATAACGCAATGATAAATCAAAAGGAATGCAGAAAGATAACAATAAAAATTTATCGCACACCGGTAGCCTGCCGTTGTCAGTAAATTCTCAATAACTCGTGATGGCCTGCCCGGTTTAAATCAGGGCGGGTTAGATGTGCTTCGGCTATCTTTGCCAGCAAATATTTTTAGTGGTAACAGCAAAACAGAATTTACGGCTGCAGCAGGTGGTAACGCTTATCGGCATTATTCTTTTTATTACCAAGATGGTGGCCTGGTACCTCACCGGTTCGGTAGCTGTTTTAACAGACGCACTCGAAAGTACAGTTAATGTTATCGCAGGTTTGATTGGTATCTACAGTCTGTATGTAAGCGCAAAGCCCAAAGACAAAGACCATCCTTATGGTCATGGCAAGGCCGAATTCATTTCTGCTGCGGTAGAAGGCACTTTAATCGCAGTTGCTGGTTTTGTCATTATCTACGAGGCACTCAACAACCTGATCCATCCGCATGAGATAAAAAAACTGGATTATGGTATCTTACTGGTGGCTGCAACTGCCATCATTAATTTTATCACTGGTGCTGTTTGTATAAAGATGGGCAAAAAAAATAATTCAGCTGCCTTGATCGCCAGTGGCAAGCATTTGCAAACAGATACCTACTCCACCATCGGCATTATCATCGGGTTGGGGATTCTTTATTTCACCAGCATTTGGTGGATCGACAGTGCCGTGGCCATCCTGTTTGCATTCATCATCATGTTTACCGGATACAAAATTGTGCGTACGTCCATTGCCGGTATCATGGATGAAGCCGATGAAACACTCATTAAAAAAATGGTGGCCCTGCTGAATAACAACCGGAGAGAAAACTGGATCGACCTGCACAACCTCCGCATCATTCAATATGGCAGTAAGTTACATGTGGATTGCCATCTTACGGTGCCCTGGTACCTCAATGTACATGAGGCGCACCAAGAAATTGACGAACTTTCTGCGCTTGTAAAAACCGAGTTTGGTGAGTCGCTGGAGTTGTTTGTACATTCAGATGGCTGCCTCGATTTTAGTTGCTCCATCTGTACCAAACAAAACTGCCCTGTACGTTAGCACCCATTTGAAAAAACCGTGGAGTGGACGGCAGATAATATCAGCAGTGACTTAAAACATCAGCTATGACATCACTTGACAATAACTATTGGAGCAACCGCTATACCAATAAGGATACAGGATGGGATACCGGCAGCATCACCCCGCCGGTAAAAGCCTATGTTGACCAGTTAACCGATACAACTATTTCCATATTGATACCCGGATGCGGCAACAGTTACGAAGCGGAATACCTGCTGCAAAATGGATTTACCAACATCACGCTGATTGATATTTCCGAAGTGCTGTGCAGCAATTTAGCGGAAAGGCTGGCTGTTTATTTACCAAGGGGTCTCAAAATTATTTGTGGTGATTTTTTTGAACACGAAGCAATCTATGATCTCATCCTGGAGCAAACATTTTTTTGTGCATTGGATCCGTCCTTACGAAAATCGTATGCATCAAAAATGCCGCAGCTGTTGAAGCCTGGTGGTAAGCTGGTTGGTGTATTGTTTAACCGGAACTTTGAAGGCGGACCGCCCTTTGGAGGCAACGAGGCTGAGTACAGGAAATTGTTTGAGCCGTATTTTGATATCCAGGTGATGGAGCCCTGTTATAATTCCATCAGACCCCGGGAAGGAGCGGAGCTGTTTGTGAAATTAGTGAAGCGAACCTAACTGCTGGAAATTTACCAGTCGCTGCCATTACTGCTAAATTGTATGGTTATAAGCGAATCAGCATCATCTTTTCTTATGATCTGTCTTCCCTGGAAAAGCGTCAGTGCAGTGTCACCACAAAAATTATTTCTTGTGATGTATGAATAAGTGATCGCAGCAGTTGGTTTGAATAGCTTCTTTTCCCGTAGATACCAGAACCTGCAGTAACCGCAACGGACTCTTTCAACTGTGGGATTTACACCGATTCCAAAACAATCCTTTAAAGCCGACAATTTATTTTCTGTGATATCTTCCTGATAACTGCCATCAACAAGACAGCAAAATTTTTCACCACCGGTAATATAATAATTACACTTTGTAACAACAGATCCAATATTGCCACAAGTGCCGTTTGTGAGACATTCTGTAAGCTCCTCTTCTGTTTTGTCGCAAACAACATTCATTTCGTTGCCCAGGCCATCAAGGATTTGCCAGCAGTGCTTTGAAGCTTGTTTTTTGCAGGAGCAGCAAAGCATCACTGTTATTGAAAAAAGAAGGACGGTAACTTGTTTCATACAGGAAGTTTTAAGAAGCTCTGGTCAAATATAAGAAAAGCCCTTATGGTTTTAATTTTCAGATTATTCTTTCCCTAACTTTATTGCATGACGAATGCATTCCAAAAATTGCTGTTACCAGTGTTGTTGTTACCCTTTTTTACTTTCGCCCAAAATTTTGGAGGCAACCCTGCTTCTACAAAATGGCTGCAGGTAAATTCTCCAGCTGCCAAAGTGATCTTTCCAACAGGGTTAGACAGCCAGGCGCAGCGGATCAACCATATCACCAGTTTGTTGAACAATACAACACTGTACAGTATTGGCAGCAAAACCAGGAAATGGAATGTGGCCTTGCTGAACCATAATACAGAAGCCAATGCCTTTGTAAGGCTGGCACCGGTGATCAGTGAAATGTACCTGATTCCCTCCCAAGATAATTTTGCTTTTGGCAGCCTGCGCTGGGATGATAATCTGATCATTCATGAGAACAGGCATATGCAGCAATTCAGCAACTTCAATCACGGATTTACCAAAGTGTTTTCGTTTTTGTTTGGCCAGGAAGGTCAGTTATTGGCCAATGGCCTCACCATACCCGATTATTTTTTTGAAGGTGATGCGGTATTCCAGGAAACATTGGTGAGCCAGCAGGGCAGGGGAAGGATGCCGGCTTTTTTTAATGGCATGAAAGCGTTGTGGCTGGCGGATAAAAAATACAGCTGGATGCAGTTGCGGAATGGTTCACTGAGAAAGTTCATTCCTGACCATTACGAGTTGGGCTATCCTGTGCTGTTATATGGCTACGAAAAATACGGAGAAGATTTCTGGCGGAAAGTAACCACGGATGCGGTGGATTTTAAAGGACTTTTTTATCCTTATAACAAAGCCGTAGCAAAATATGCAGGAAAGACCTATCAGCAGTTTACAAGCGATGCGCTCGGCTATTTTAAGCAGCAGTCACTGGGAGATGCTGTTGCTGACAGGTTTAATTTTATAACCCCGTCACAAAAAAATAATGTAGTGGATTATCTTTTCCCGCAGTTTGTAAGCGATGACAGCATTATCGCAACCAAACAATCTTACCGGGAGCTCAATTCTTTTTACCTGCTGGTGAATGGAAAAGAACAAAAACTCCGGGTAAAAGACTATGTACTGGACGACTATTTTTCCTACAACAGCGGTAAGGTCGTGTACGCCACCTATCAAAGTGATCCGTTAAGGGCCAACCGGAACTATAGTAACATTAAGGTGCTGGATATATATTCCGGTGAACAGGTGCAGTTGACTGACAAATCACTTTATTTTTCCCCCGATATCATTGCCGGAGGTTCTGAGATACTGGCCGTACAGGTCAATACTAACGGCAGCAGTTACCTGCATCGGCTGAATGCCTCCAATGGAGCATTGCTGCAGCAGGTTCCCAATCCCAATAATTACTTTTTCACTCAAACAAAATACATTGATGCAGGATCAGCAGTATCTGCCGTGCGTAACCCAAAAGGAGAGATGGCACTGGTGAAGGTGAATTTTGCCGACGGCAGTATTGACCAGCTTACGCCTTTTAGCTATGCCCTGCTGGGCTATCCTTTTGTAAAAGGCAACCTGGTTTACTTCAGCATGACAGACGGCAGCGGCAAGCCGGTTGACAGGGTATTTGCCCTGTCTCTTACAACCAAAAAAATGTACCGGCTTACCAATAATGTAAATGGCGTGTATCAACCAGCTGTTAATTCAAAAAACGAATTGGTTTTTTCTGCTGTTACGGCTGATGGCAAACGGTTGGTGAAGGTCAGGGGTATGGATACGTCTGCTGATGAGTTCAGGCCTGCTGCTTTCTTGCCCGCAGTCAATATACCAGGGGCGGCTGTTTTAAAATGGAGGGGTTCGAATGTGATTGATAAAGTACCTGAAACCAAAGCGGAGGTTACAACATATTGCAAGCTGAACGGATTGTTTAATTTTCACAGCGCCAGGCCATTTGCAGATGACCCGGAATTTGGTTACACCTTATATAGTGATAACAGCCTGGCTAACTTTCACAGCGAAATAACCTACACCTATAACCGCAGCGAACAAAGCCATGCGGTGGGATATGATCTTGTTTACAGTGGCTTGTTCCCTTTTTTGAGGGCAGGCATCCAGAGAAGTTTTAACAGGGAGATCGACACCGGCTCTTCGGTGATCCAGACTTTTAAATTCAATACCACCAAACTGAATGCTGGGTTTAATATTCCACTGCGTTTTGTAAATGGCCGCAATTTTACCTACCTCAATATCGGGGGCAGCTACAATGCAGAGTATGTACCAGTGGAGCTGGTGGGTAAGGAAGTGCGGACAAAAGCGCTGAATTACCTGAACAGTTATCTTGTTTTCAGCAACCAGTCAAGAATGGCTAAGCAGTTCATCCATCCACAGTGGGCGCAAACATTTACCCTCACTTACCGGGACGCATTTAACATTATAGACAATCAAAAATTCGTGGCTGACGGTTCTTTATATTTCCCTGGCTTCTTCCGCAACCACAGCCTGGTGATAGATGGCGCTTACCAGCGGCGGGACACACTGGGTGATTTTTTCAGCAGGACGTTTTCTTTTCCCCGTGGCTACCAGGAACTGAACCAGCGGAGGATGTATAAAGTTGGTGTCAACTATCATTTGCCCATATGTTATCCCGACTGGGGTTTTGGCAATATTGTATTTTTTCAACGGGTACGGATGAACGCTTTTTTTGACTATGGCAGTTCGCTGTCCAGGTTTACGGACGGCAGCCTGAGAGAGGTGAAAACAAGAAGTACAGGAGCAGAATTTTTCTTTGATACAAAATTCTGGAATGCATTACCGGTTAATTTCGGGATACGTTACAGCCGTTTACTTGATGAAGACCTGTTGAACCGGGGTGCTGTAAACAGGTGGGAGTTTATTTTGCCGCTCAATATTATTCCCGATTAAGGCTTACATAAAAAAGCCGCCGGAACCCCGGCGGCTTTTACTTGGTGGGTTATATTTTATTTCATTATTAACTTTATAACTGTTTTTTCTGCATCGGTATTGGTCAACTCAAGAGTACAGGCACCAGCTGTAGTTTTTACATTGAATTGCTGTATCACATCTGCACCGTTGTGCTCAATCGTTTTCTCTGCAACCAGCTGACCATTGCTGTTAAAGATCCTTGCACTGTAGGTGCCCTGTTTCATGCCGGTGAACTTCAGTTTTATCTCTCCGCCGGTAACAGGGTTCGGATAAACTGATATGGTCCCTTTCTCATTGCTGATTTTAACTTTTACCACTTCACTGTATTGTTTCCTGTTGTTGCGATCATAGCTGGTGATCCTGTAGAAGTGATCTCCGGCTGTTGCATCTTTATCAAGCCAGTTATACGATTTTTGCACGCTGTTGCTGCTGAGAGCCGGCGTACTGTTTATTTTTTCAAAATGTACGGCGTCGGGTGATTTCTCCACTTCATACTGCTGAACGTTGATTTCATTTACAACCTTCCATTGTACCATAATGTCTTTGTGTTGCTGCCAGGCTGCAACACTGGTGAATGTTACAGGCAGTACAACCAGCCTGTTTCTGAATACCACCTTAAACCTGTTTTCTGCTTTTGACAGTGGGTCTGCAGTAATGCTGAAGTCAACCACTGTTTCACCATTTGTGTTTACCGGGATTCTTGCACCTGTGAATGTATCTTCCAGGAAGGCTTCACAACCTGCCGCGAAATTGCTGGCAGTAAATCTGAACTGGTAGGGCAATTCATTGAATTTAGACATGGCATAAAAAACCGTGTCGGCTTCGGTGATGTCATCTCTTTTTTCAATCGCTATTTTTACCGAGTCCCTTAATATGCTCAGGCTTTCTTTTGTATTAAAACTGATCAGTTTTTTTGCATCCGCGTTATCTGCTGCATTGTCAAAACCTGCTGAGAACACATTTACCACCCCATCCGTCAGTTTGTAGGCGGTGTCTGTTTTGGCATATATGTCTGTCCTGAATAAGGCAAACACAGGATTGGCTGATGGTCTTGCGCCTGTTGCGTTGGCAATGCCTGTGAGGCTGCTGGTAAGCGGCAACTTATCACTTTCATGAAAAGTCATCGTTCCTGCACCTGCAGCGTCCACCACAAACGCCTGTCCGGATTCTATTGTGCCATTGGCGGGGTAGGGGCTTTCACTGGTTGTTTGAACAAATGAATTTCCGATACCCGTAAACGTTACCCACTTGCCCGGCTGGGTGTAGGAAGTAAACATTTTAGGATCCCACATATAGTAACTGCTGTTTTTACCGGCGGTACCTGCAATGTCAGTATTGAGTAAACTGATGGCTGATGCGTAAGGATTGCCCACCACCTGCGTACCAGCCACAACAGGAACGGTTACATCACCGGTATGAATTCTTCCTTTAGATTCAAGGGTAGTATTCTGTGAAGGCACATACTGGTTGCCGATAGTAAAACTTCTGTCGCCTCTTACAAAAAGCATCCAGCCAGGTTGTGCGGTAATTTTTGTTGACCTGGTGGAAGAGGGCCATGTCCAGGTTGTAATGCCGTTATTGGTATACAGGATAGAAGCAGTATTGCTGCCATGGTCAAATCCTGCAACAGCATTGTATGCACCACCAGGTCCGGAAATATGGGTGCCAAAGCCCGGCCATGGATTGTACATGCCGCCACTGCCATTGGGATCAGACCTGTTTGGGTTTACCACGCCCATCTGCCAGGCATCATTGATAGATGGAGCGGTGGCATCCTGCAGGGGTACTGTAAACAATCTCCAGGACCTTACACCTGTAGGGTTTTGAACAAATCGTTGTATTGCAAACCTCCCTGTGCCTGCATACCTTATATCCACGTCAGACATTGTGCTGATGGGTGCAATATCCGCCGTACGGCTGCTGTTAGAAACGATGGTTACATCACTGTTTCTTAAGCTGAATGTACCTCTTGTAAAGCCCAGCTCCCTGTTCACAGTGATATTTGAAAGTAACACAACAGAATCTGTTGCACCGGACTTGTTGATCCACAAGTGTGCAAATTTTTCTCCGCCAAATCCGCCCTCGTTATCTTTTGCAGATGATGCCGGTGCCGTGATGGTACTCATGGAAGTACCATTCCCGCTAAAGTTGGAAGGTCCGTCAAAAGTTACCAGCCTGTCATTGGCATTAAATATACCGCCACTGCTTCTTGTCCAGTTGCCACCTACATAGATATCGCCACCACTGTTGCTGCCCAATGAAAGTGTACCAGAGATTGTGATATTTCTTCCTACTCTAAGGGCCGCACTGCCACCGGAATAATCCTGTCTTAATGAAGAACCATTGTCAATGGTGAGATCATTGCAAACATATCCGTCACCACCTGCAGGAAAATTGACAGTGGTATTATTTTGAACGGTTACGTTGGCTGGATAGCCTGCACCCGAAGAGTTGCCAGTCCATTCAAGACCTCTTGTAAATGTACTGCCCGGTTTATATGCCAGTACGGCTGAAGGGCAGGTGTAAGTGGGTGAATGACCAGTAACACTGCCACCGGTTTGTATGCTGAAAGTGCCACTAACGGTGCTGGCTGTACCAAAATCTACTGCTCCATATGCATCAATATTTCTGAAAGTAGTAGTGCCACTAATTGTGCCATTGCCAAGGAAAGCGACCGTGCCAGTGCTTGCAGTGGCAGTAAAGCTGCCGCTGTTTGTAAAACTGCCACCGGGAGAAATATTCAGGTTATGTGCTCCTGACATAACAAGGCTGCCGCCGCCAGCAATAGTTACCGAATTGGCCGTGGCATCTGCCGACTGGATGTTGACCGTAACACCTGTAGGTATATTGGCATTGGTGGATGAGCCGGGTACTCCACCGCACCAGTTACTGGCAGTATTCCAGTCTCCGGTGGTTCCGCCAACCCATTGTCCGGCTGAGTTGATGGTTACACTTACTGTATTCACCATTTGTACAAAACAGCCTGAACTAGTTGTGGTGGCCAGTACATTAAAGGTAGTGGAAGTACCAAGCACGCCGGTAGGCAGGTTGATGGTGCCGCCTGTTCCTGCCACTGCGCTGCCGATGTTTACATTACCTGTATTATTTCTTAATTGATAGTTTACACCCGTTTGTGATGTGGTTATCTGTATGTTGGTGGAAGATCCTGAACAAACTGCTGGTACAACTGCGGCAGGTGTTTTGTCAGTTGGTAAAGCGTTTACGGCCACCGTTACCGTATCAGAAAGTTGCCTGTTGCAACTGGTAGTGGCATTGGTAGCCAGTACATTAAAGGTAGTGGCGGAAGTTAAGTTGCCAGTAGGCAAATTGATGGTGCCGCCGGTACCGGCAACAGGGCTGCCAATGTTTACATTGCCGGTGTTGTTTCTTAATTGATAGTTTACACCCGCTTCAGAAGCCGGTATTTGAATATTGGTTCCACTGCCGCTGCATACAGAAGCTGCCGCTGCAGTAGGGGTGATATTTGATGGCAGCGGATTTACAGTGATCGTTCTTGTTGCACTCACGGCACCGCATGGCCCGGAAGGGTCATTGCTGGTTAAAGTTAGTGTAACAGAACCGCTGTAGTTGGCAGCA
>Ga0164290_1000893_pt1 | contig 68195 bp, 64 predicted proteins | sample Micstemetagenome_FD_108782 | JGI IMG/M metagenome (GOLD analysis project Ga0164290, IMG submission 108782) | Contaminated culture microbial community from soil near Moab, Utah, USA - Microcoleus steenstrupii SON62 (Illumina Assembly) | ecosystem: Environmental > Terrestrial > Soil > Soil crust...
AGCGTGGCAATGGCCCACCCCGCTGCGACTAACGAACAAAGTTCGTAAGTCTCGCTGCCCCTCCCGCTTGCGGGAGGGGAGACCAGCGCAACCCCTCAATGTCCGCTAACCACCCCAAAGCAGACACTCCGGTCGTTACAAGGCAAAAGCGATTTCCGTCAGCGACCCAGCGCGCGCGTCAATGCCACCCACTCGCCGACGCTCACCGTTTCGGCGCGGCGTGTCGGGTCGATTCCGAGCGCCTCGGCGGCGGCGACGGCACCGTCGACGCCCTTCAGGCTCTGCCGCAGCATCTTGCGGCGCTGGCCAAAGCCTTTTTCGGTGAGGCGCGACAGGAGGCGCGAGTCGATGCCTTCGGGCTGTTCGGCGGGCGTCACATGGACGATCGCCGACATGACCTTGGGCGGCGGGGTGAAGGCCGAACGATGCACTTTCATCGCGATCTTCGCATTCGCGCGCCACTGCGCGAGGACGGCGAGCCGACCATAGGCGTTCGTGCCCACCGGTGCCACGATGCGTTCGGCGACCTCCTGCTGAAACATCAGCGTCAGTGACAGCCAGCGCGGCGGCCACGCCGCGGGCTCCAGCCAGCGCGTGAACAGCGCCGTGCCGACATTATAGGGCAGGTTGGCGACGATATGATAAGCTTCGCCGCCGGTCAGGGTGTCGACATCGACCGCCATCGCGTCGTCGGCGATCACGTCGAGTTGCCCCGGAAACGCGTCCGCCAGCTCGGCGAGCAGGGGCAGGCAGCGGTCGTCGCGCTCGACCGCGATGACCTTGGCTCCCGCACGGAGCAGCGCGCGCGTCAGGCCGCCGGGGCCGGGGCCGACCTCGAACACTGTCGCGCCATGAAGGTCGCCGGGGATGGCCGCAATGCGATCGAGCAATTGCTCATCGAACAGGAAGTTCTGCCCCAGCGCCTTGCTCGCCGACAGGCCGTGGGTGCGCACCGTCTCGCGCAGCGGCGGCAGCGGCATCTGGGGCAGCACCGTCACTTTGCCGGGGCGCAGTTGCGCTCGCGCGCCGCGGCCATGCGCGCGGCCATCGCGATCGCGGCGATCGTCGGGCCGGGATCGGCGCGGCCGGTGCCCGCGATATTGAACGCCGTGCCATGGTCGGGCGACGTGCGGATGATCGGCAGCCCCAGCGTCAGATTGACGCCGTCATGGAAATGCAGCGCCTTGAACGGCGCGAGCGCCTGGTCGTGATAGGCGCAGAGCAGCGCGTCATAGCGGTTGCGGATGCCCGGCGCGAAGAGCGCGTCGGCGGCAACCGGGCCATCGACAATCAGGCCTTCGTCCGCAAGCTGCGCGACGGCGGGCTGCATGACGCGAATCTCCTCTTCGCCCAATTGCCCGCTCTCCCCGGCATGGGGGTTCATGCCCGCGAGCGCGATCCGTGGCGCCGCGATGCCGAAATCGCGGCGCAGCCCGCGCGCGACGATCCGCGCCTTGGCGACGATGAGGTCGCTCGTCAGCCGCTCGGGCACCTCGGCGAGCGGGATATGCACGGTCAGCGGCACGACGCGCAGCGACGGCCCGGCCAGCATCATCACCGCGTTGGTCGCGGTGACGCCGCAGCGTTCGGCGATGAACTCGGTCTGGCCGGGGTGCGTATAGCCGATGCCGTGCAGCGCATGTTTCGACACCGATCCGGTGACGAGCGCGGCGCTCGCCTGGTTGCGCGTAAGCCCGATGCCCGTTTCGAGCGCGTGCAGCGCACAGGTCGCCCCCGCCGCCGTCGGCGATCCGGGGGTCAGTGGCCCGCTGTCCTCGAGGTGCCAGACGGGCAGCGCCGTGGCAAAGGTGCGGCCGACTTCGGCCATGTCGCCAACGCGCGCGACCGGCCCCTCCCAGACGGCTTCGATCGCGGCGATGTCGCCGATAGCGACGAAGGGCGGCAGATCATGCTCGCGTCGCGCGGCCCAGGCGCGGGCGGTGACTTCGGGGCCGACGCCCGCCGGGTCGCCCATGGTGACCGCGATCGGGCGCCGAGTGTCATGGGCCTGCATCAGCTATATTCGATCACCGCGTCGCGGCGCAGGTCGCGCAAATAGCGCTGGGCGCGCTTGTTGACCTTTTCTTCCAGCAGCTTCTGCTCGATCTGCTCGACGTTCGGCGCGGTTGCCGTTTCGGGCATGTCGCGCCCGCACAGCACGAGCACGCTGATGCCCTCGTTCGCGGCGCCGAAGGGCTGCGTCGTCTGGCCGACCTGGAGGTCGACGAGCGTCGCCTGCAACGGCGCGGGAAGCGCGCGCATCGCGATATTGTCGCGCGACACCACAGAGGCTCCCAGCTGCTGCGCCACCGTGTCGGCCGCGCCGCAGCCGGCAATCGTGCGCGTGGCGCTTGCGAACCGGCCAGCGAGTTCGGACGCTTTTTCGGGCGTCGTGCCTTCGGGAAAGTCGAGCGAAATCTGCTTGAGGCTGAGCACGGCGTCGCGCGGGTCGGCGGTCAGTACCTGCCGCCGGTCGATCAGCAGCATGATCGAAATGCCGCCGGGCACCTCGATCGGGCCGACAAGCTGGCCGGGCTGCATCTGTGACGCCGCTTCAGCCATCGAAGCCGGAAGCTGCGCCGCCTTCACCCAACCGAGATCGCCACCGACCACCGCGGTCGATGCCTCCGAAAACTGGCGGGCATAGGCGGCAAAGCTGCCCCCGGCCTGGAGCGCCTGAATGATTTTGCGCGCATTTTCGGTGACCGCGGCGATATTGTCGGGGGTCGCCGACAGATAGATTTCGCCGAGGTGAAACTCGTCCTGGCCCTTGGCCGCTTCCATCTGCTTGACGATCAGGTCGACTTCTTCGGTCGACACGTTGGTCGTCGACTGGATGTTGCGCGACAGCAGGCGGTCCCATGCAAACTCGCCGCGGATCTGCTGCTTCACGGCAGCCGCTGACGAACCCTTGGACGCCAGATAGGCCGAAAATTGCTCGGGCGTCTGTTTGAAGCGTGCCGCCAGGCGGGCGAACTGGTCGTTGACGATATTCTCGTCGATCGTGATGTCGGCGGCGCGCGCTTCCTGAATCTGCAGTTTTTCGTCGATCAGGTTGCTGAACACCTGATTGCGCAGGCGCTGTTCCTCTTCGGGCGGCAGCTCGACATTGTTGTTGGCGATGCGGATCAACGCCATCCGCTGTTCGATGTCGGTCGCGGTGATGATCTCGCCATTCACCGTCGCCGAGGGGCGATAGACATTGGGCTTGTTGTCACCGTAAAGCTGAACATTGCCCGGAATGTTCAGGCTCGTCGCGGGCACGTCGTCGTCGGCCACCGTCTGCGCAAACCCCGGAGTCACCGCCGCGGCGGCCAGCGCAATCAGGCCGGTCATGGTCGAAAATCTGGTCATCTTTACCCTATTCGAGAAAGTCCGGACGCTCCGTATCAGCGGACACGCCCGATGGTCCAGCGCAATCCGCCTTTGGCGCCATTTGGGTGCGCGATAGCGGGACGACGCTGAACCTAGGCTGAGCAGGCGTCCGGTCAGAGTTCGTCGAGCGAGGCCGCGATCGCCTCCCACACCTTCCCCAGTTCCGTCGCATCGGTGCAATAGGGTGGCATCACATAGACGCTGTTGCCGAGCGGGCGGAGGAGAATGCCGCGCGTGCGGAAAAAGGCCGCGAGCCGGGGCGCGAGGCTTGAAAGATAGCCCGAATCGGGCGCCGTCACGTCGAGCGCGGCGATCGTGCCGATCCGGCGAGGGTTGGCGACGCGCGGATGCTGCGAAAGCAGCGCCAGATGCGCGGCCTGTGCCTCGGCGAGAGCGTCGACCCGCTGCAACACCGGCTCGTCCCGCCAGATTTCAAGGTTCGCCTTCGCGGCGGCACAGGCGATCGGGTTCGCGGTGTAGCTCGACGAATGATAAAAGGTCTTGCCGCGGTCCTTTGAAAAATGGGCGTCGAATATCGGCTCGATGCACAGCGTCACCGCGAGCGGGATCGCACCGCCCGTCAGGCCTTTTGACAGGCAAATAATGTCGGGGATCACCCCCGCCTGGTCGCAGGCGAAGCGCGTGCCGGTACGGCCCCAGCCGGTCATCACCTCGTCGGCGATGAAAAGGACGCCGTGGCGCGCGCAGATGGCGCGCATCTCGGCGAGCACCCATGCGGGATAGATCAGCATCCCGCCCGCGCCGAGGATCAGGGGCTCGACGATGAAGGCGGCCGGTTTGGCGGCGCAGGCGGCTTCGAGCGCGTCGAGTGTGGCCTGTTCCATGGCTTCGTGCGGAAAGGGGATGGTGTCGACGTCGAAGAGCAGCGGCTGCCAGGCGCGATTATAGACGCCGCGCTCGCCGACCGACATCGTTCCGATCGTATCGCCGTGATAGCTGTGTTCGAGCACGAGGATGCGACTTCGGGCCTCGCCGATGTTGAACCAGTATCCAAGCGCCATCTTGAGCGCGACCTCGACGCTCGTCGAACCCGAATCCGAGAAGAAGACGCGCGTGAGCGGCTCGGGAGTGATGCGGACCAGTTCGGCGGCGAGCGTTTCGGCGGGCTCGTGCGTCCAGCCCGCAAAGATGATCTGGTCGAGCTTCTCCGACTGGTCGCGGATCGCCGCCATGATGCGCGGGTTCGCATGGCCGTGGGTGGTGACCCACCAGCTGGAGATGGCGTCGATCCAGCTGTTGCCGTCGGCGTCGTAGAGTTTCGCGTCTTTTGCGTTGCAAATCAGCGGGATCGGCTCGCCGAGACCGTGCTGGGTGAAGGGGTGCCAGACGGGGGATTGGTTTGCGGTCATCGTGTGCTCCTATACCCCATCGTCATTCCCGCGAAGCGGGAACCCGGCTTTCGCGGGGATGACGCAGACTAGCGGAAGTCGGAGAGGTCGAAATTCGCTTTGAACGCCTCCCCCAGCATGTCGCTGTTCAGCGGATCGATGATCGGCAGGCGTCCCAGGCGGGGGACGCCGCTGATTTCCGCGATGATCGCCTCGCTGTCCTCCACTGCGTCGCCGAGGAAGGCGAGCCCGTGGATAGGCGCGCCGCGCGACCGGAGCGCCTCGATCGTCAGCAGGCTATGATTGATCGTGCCGAGACTGGTCCGCGCACAAACGATCACCGGGATTTGCCAGCGTGCAAAAAGGTCGGCGTACAGGGTCGCACGCGTGACGGGCACGAGCGCGCCGCCGGCCCCCTCTATGATGAGGTCGCCGGGCGGCGGGACGAGGGTTGCGACGTCGATCTCGACGCCGTCAAGTTCGGCGGCGAGATGCGGCGAGGCGGGGGTGACGAGGCGGTAGGCTTCGGGCAGGACGGGGACGTCCGCAAGGCGTGCGACGGTCGCGCTATCGGTTTCCTCGTCAAGCCCCGATTGGATCGGCTTCCAGTAGGACGCGCAGGTCGCTTGCGCCAAAGCGGCGGAGAAGATGGTTTTTCCGATACCCGTGTCGGTGCCGGTGACGACGAAGCGCATCATGCGACGGCCATCGCGGCGGCGAGGGCGTCGGCCAAATCGTCGATATCGGCTTCATCGACGTTAAGCGTGATTGCGATGCGGAGGCGCGCGGTGCCTTGGGCGACGGTGGGTGGACGGATGCCGCGAATGTCGAAGCCTGCACGCTGAAGCTGGTCCGCGATGCGCATCGTGCGGTCATTGTCGCCAAGGATCACCGGCAGGATCTGCGTGCCGCTCGCCGGGATGCCCAGCGGGACGAGGCGTTCGGCGGCATGGCGGACGCGGGCGTGGAGGCGTGCCTGACGCTCGGGCTCGGTTGCGACCGTCTCGATCGCCTGTCGGACCAGCCACGCCGTCAGCGGCGACGGTGCAGTCGAAAAGATGAAAGGGCGGCCGCGGTTTAGAAGGAAATCGCGAACGATTGCGGGCGCGCAGAGCAGCGCGCCTTCGACGCCCAGCGCCTTGCCGCAGGTGTGCAGCGTGATGAGGTTGTCGCGGCGTGCAAGAACGTGCGACAGGCCCGCGCCGGCGGGACCGAAGACGCCCGTTGCATGGGCTTCATCGACAATGAGGATAGCGTCGTGACGGTCGGCGATGGTGGCGAGGTCCGTGAGCGGCGCGCGGTCGCCGTCCATCGAGTAGAGGCTTTCGACCGCGATCCACGGCGTTCCGGCGCCGCCGCCCGCGCGCCAGCGGACGATGATGTCCTCGAACGCCTGCGCGTCATTGTGCGCGGCGGCGACATGCCCGGCGCGGCCGAGCTTCATCCCGTCGTGCGCGCTGGCATGGATCAGTTCGTCGTGGACGACAAGGTCGCCGCGCTGGGGCAAGGTTGCGAAAAGCGCGGCATTGGCGGCGAATCCGGTCGCGAAAAACAGCGCCGCCTCGCTGTCGTAATGACGCGCGGCGTGCGCTTCGAGCGCTTCATGCTCTTCGTGGTTGCCGCGGAGCAGCCGCGAGCCGCCCGAGCCGACGGGGAGGCCGCGTTCGATGCCCGCGGCAAGCGCGGCGCGCAGCGCGTCCGAGCTGGCGAGGCCCAGATAGTCGTTCGATGCGAAATCGCGGCCGGTGCGCGGCGCGAGGGCGCGGCGGCGGCTTTGGGCCGACAGGGCGGCGAGATCGCGGCGGTGGGTGTCGAAGGGAGAGTTGGGCATTCTATCCTCAAACACGTCATCCCGGCGAAGGCCGGGATCTCACCATCGCGTAAAGCGCAACGGCGGGATCCCGGCCTTCGCCGGGATGACGAAAGTCAAGATTCGGCTATCAATTCTTCGATTTGTCCACCAGCTGATTCTTGGCGATCCACGGCATCATCGCGCGCAGCTTGGCGCCCGTCTGTTCGATCGGGTGCGCGGCGGCGGCCTTGCGGCTCGCTTTCAGCTCGGGCTGGCCGGCCTGATTGTCGAGGACGAAATCCTTGACGAAGCGGCCCGACTGGATGTCGGCGAGGACGCGCTTCATTTCCTTCTTCGTTTCGTCGGTGATGATGCGCGGGCCGGTCTTGATGTCGCCATATTCGGCGGTGTTCGAGATCGAATAGCGCATGTTGGCGATCCCGCCTTCATAGAGAAGGTCGACAATCAGCTTGGTTTCGTGGAGGCATTCGAAATAGGCCATTTCGGGGGCATAGCCCGCCTCGACGAGCGTTTCGAAACCCGCCTGGATGAGGTGGGTGATACCGCCGCAAAGCACCGCCTGTTCGCCGAACAGATCGGTTTCGCACTCTTCCTTGAAGGTGGTTTCGATGATGCCGCTGCGGCCGCCGCCGACGGCGCTCGCGTAGGAGAGGGCGAGCGCCTTGGCATAGCCGTTGCCCGACGCGCCCGGCCCCTGTGCTTCCTGCGCGACCGCGATCAGGCAGGGGACGCCGCCGCCCTTCTGATATTCGCTGCGCACCGTATGGCCGGGGCCTTTGGGCGCGACCATGAAGACGTCGATGTCGGGGCGGGCTTCGATCAGGCCGAAGTGGATGTTGAGACCGTGGGCAAAGGCGAGCGCGGCGCCGGGCTTCATGTTCGGGCCGATGTCGTCGGCATAGATTTTCGCCTGATGCTCGTCGGGCGCCGCGATCATGATGACGTCGGCCCACGCGGCGGCCTCCTTGTTCGACATGACCGTGAAGCCCGCGGCTTCGGCCTTTTTGGCAGTGGGCGAACCGGGACGAAGCGCGATCACGATTTCACTGACGCCGCTGTCGCGCATATTCTGCGCGTGGGCGTGGCCCTGGCTGCCATAGCCGACGACGGCGACCTTCTTGCCCTTGATCAGATCCTGGTCGGCGTCGCGATCGTAATAAACCTGCATGTCATTCTTCCCTATTCCTCTTTCGTCACCCCGGACTTGATCCGGGGTCCCGCTTCTCACCGTTGCTGAGCGGGTCCCCGGATCAAGTCCGGGGTGACGATCGTTGAGACCCTAAACGTAAACCCTAGAGCGCCTCCGGCCCGCGGGCGATGGCGACGACGCCGGTGCGGCCGACCTCGACCAGCCCGCACTCGCGCATCAAGGCGATGAAGCGGTCGACCTTGTCGCTCGTCCCGGTGATCTCGAAAATGAAGCTCGTCAGCGTCGTATCGACGACCTTGGCGCGGAAGACGTCGGCCATGCGCAGCGCCTCGATCCTTTTGTCGCCGGTCCCCGCGACCTTCACCAGCGCGATCTCGCGCTCGACATGCGTTTCGCCCGCGTCGGTCAGGTCGACGACCTTGTGGACGGGGACCAGCCGGTCGAGCTGCGCGATGATCTGGTCGATGATCGGCGGCGGGCCGTTGGTGACGATCGTGATGCGACTCAGCGCATGGTCCGAACTGATGTCGGCCACGGTCAGGCTTTCGATATTATAGCCGCGCGCGGTGAACAGGCCGGTGATCTTGGCGAGCACCCCCGCTTCATTGTCGACGGTTATCGCGAGCACATGGCGCTCGCCGGCTTCGGTTTTGATTTTCATTGATCCTCCCTGGCACGGGGAGGGGGACCAGCGAAGCTGGTGGAGGGGTACAGGCCCGCATCCGCCGCGCTTGACACCGCGTGCCCCTCCACCATGCTTCGCATGGTCCCCCTCCCCCGATGGGGGAGGATCATGTCGGCTTCCATCGTCACACCAGCGCTTTCGCTTCGTCGTCCATCGTGCCGGTGATGTCGTTCGGCTGAAGGATCATGTCGGTGTGGGCGGCGCCCGACGGGATCATCGGGAAACAGTTGGCCAGCTTGGCGACACGGCAGTCGACGATCACCGGGCCGGGGGTTTCGATCATCTTTGCGATGCCCTCCTCGAGCTGGCCCAGCGTGTCGATCCTGAGGCCCGTCCAGCCATAGGCATCGGCGAGTTTCACAAAATCGGGCAGGCTGTCCGAATAGCTGTTCGAATAGCGGCTCTCGTAAGTGAGTTCCTGCCACTGGCGGACCATCCCCATCCATTCATTGTTGAGGATGAAGATCTTCACCGGCAGCCGGTACTGGCTGACCGTGCCCATTTCCTGAATGTTCATCTGGAGCGAGGCTTCGCCCGCGATGCAGATGACGAGGCGGTCCGGGTTGGCGATCTGCGCGCCGACCGCGGCAGGGAAGCCATAGCCCATCGTGCCGAGCCCGCCCGACGTCAGCCAGCGGTTCGGCGCGAAGAATCCGAAATGCTGCGCCGCCCACATCTGGTGCTGACCGACCTCGGTGGTGATGATCGGGTCCATCCCGCGCGTCGCGTCGAACAGCGCCTTGACCGCACGCTGCGGCATGATGTCGGCGTCGGTTTCCGTCTTTTCGGGGAAATCCAGGCAGCGCGTCGCGCGCCAGCCATCGACGCGGCGCCACCATTCGCCGAGGTCGCGCGCCCTGTGCCCCTTGTCGTGCCACGCCGCGATCAGCGCGTCGAGCGCGCGGCCCGCGTCGCCGACGATCGCGAGATCGACGGGGACGATCTTGTTGATCGAGCTACGGTCGATGTCGATGTGAATCTTCCTTGAATCGGGCGAAAAAGCGTCGAGACGGCCGGTCACGCGGTCGTCGAAGCGCGCGCCGACCGCGATGATCAGGTCGGCGCGGTTCATCGCCATATTGGCCTCGTACGTGCCGTGCATGCCGAGCATGCCGAGCCATTTGGGATCATCGGCGGGAAAGGCGCCGAGTCCCATCAAGGTCGAGGTGATCGGCGCGCCGGTCAGCGACACGAGCTGGCGCAAGGCAGCACTCGCGTCGGGGCCCGCATTGATGACGCCGCCGCCGGTGTAGAAGATCGGCCGCTCGGCCGCGGCGATCATGTCGATCGCCTGTGCGATGGCGTCGGCGTCGGGTTCGACCTGCGGACGATAGCTGTTGTGCTGGATGAACTCGGGCACGCTGTAGGTGCCGGTCGCGACCTGCACATTCTTCGGAATGTCGATCACCACCGGGCCGGGGCGGCCGTGCGTCGCAATGTGAAACGCCTCGTGCAGGATCGGCCCCAGGCGGTCGGGGTCCATGACGAGATAATTATGCTTGGTGCAGTGACGCGTGATTCCGACCGTGTCGCACTCCTGAAAGGCGTCGGTGCCGATCAGCGTCGTTGGCACCTGGCCGGTGAGCACGACCATCGGGATCGAATCGAGCAAAGCGTCGGTGATGCCGGTGACGGCGTTGGTCGCGCCGGGGCCCGAGGTGACGAGCACGACACCCGGCTTGCCGGTCGAGCGCGCATAGCCCTCCGCCGCGTGGGTCGCGGCCTGTTCATGGCGGACGAGAATATGCTTGATCGTCGGGTGCTTGTAGAGCGCGTCATAGATCGGAAGCACCGCGCCGCCCGGATAGCCGAACACCGTATCGACGCCAAGGTCGACCAGCGCCTGAACCACCATGTCGGCACCGCTCATTTCCGTCACGACGAAACACCTTTCCACACAAAAACGCAGCGCTTGTGCGCTGCAACAGGGTTGCGGGCAATAGTTGCATGATTCTATCTTGTCAACACAGCATCACGTAATTTTATTACTATATCATCGAGCTTCTCGTTGTTTAATGACTCTGTCGAGCGTGGCCAGCTCGCCGGGGGCTGATGGCGGAACCAGGTGACCTGGCGTTTGGCATATTGGCGCGTCGCCGCCTGCGCGGCCGCCAGCGCCTCGTCGCGGCTCGCTGTGCCATCGAGGAAGGCCGCGATCTGCGGGACACCGATCGCGCGCATGACGGGAAGATCGGGGTGGAGGTCGCGGGTCAGCAGGGCTTCGACCTCTTCGATGGCGCCGCCCGCGAACATCTGACCAAGCCGCGCATCGCAGCGTTGCCGTAACCAGTCGCGCGGCGGCAACAGGACCATCGGGGCGAGGGCGACATGGTCGGCAATGCCTCCTTCGCGCGCCTGCTGCCAACTGGCCAGCGTGCGCCCGGTCGAACGCACGACTTCGAGCGCGCGCGCGACGCGGGTGGCGTCGGCAGGGTTCAGGCGCGCGGCCGCATCGGGATCGGCGACGGCCAGCGCCGCATGGGCTTCGGCCACGGGCAGGGCGCGCACCGCGTCTCGGACCTCGGGCGCGATGACGGGCACGGGGGCGATACCGTCGAGCAGGGTGCGAAGATACAGGCCGGTCCCGCCGACCAGGATAGGAATGTTGCCGCCTGCATGCGCGTCGGCAATCGCGTCGCGCGCTTCGGCGGCCCAGCGGGCGGCATTGTAAGCTTCGGCGCCGTCGACATGGCCGAACAGCCGATGCGGGACACCGCCCATCTCCTCGACGGATGGACGTGCCGACAGAATGTGCAAATCGGCATAAATCTGGCTCGCATCGGCATTGACCACAACCGCGCCGCGGCCGCCTTCGGCAAGCCTTTTCGCAAGCGCGACCGCCAAAGCGCTCTTGCCGCTGGCGGTGGGTCCGGCGATAAGTGCTACGGGCAGCCGCGCGCTGGCGGTCGAGAAAGAAGGAGATGCCATGTTCGTCGCGACCCTGATAGCAGCCGGAAAGCTGACCGACGAGGTGGTTCGCGAGGCGATCGACCGGCTCGACGCAACGGGGCACGATGTCGGCGCGCCGCACTGGCTGGATGTCGGTGATGCCGCTGACATCGTCTTTCACGGCAGCCTGGTCAGCGCGCGCAGGGAGCTGGCGCTGATGGACCATGGAGTCCTCGACATCGTCGTTCAGCCGCTGGGCGATCGCACCAAGAAGCTGATCGTCGCCGACATGGATTCGACGATGATCACCGTCGAGTGCATTGACGAGCTGGCCGATTATGCCGGGCTGAAACCGCAGATTGCGGCGATTACCGCGCGCGCGATGAACGGCGAGCTTGATTTTCGCGCCGCGCTGGAGGAGCGCGTCCGCCTGCTCGCGGGCATGGATGAGGCGGCGCTGGTCGAATGCCGCATGGAGCGCGTGAAACTGACGCGCGGCGCGCGGACGCTGGTGCAGACGATGAAGGCGCATGGCGCATTCTCGGTGCTGGTGTCGGGCGGCTTCATGCCCTTTGCCGGGCCGGTGGGCGAAGCCGTTGGCTTCGACAAGGTGGTCGCCAACGAGCTGGAGGTCGCGGGCGGCAAGCTCACCGGCAAGGTGCTCGAACCGATCGTCGACAGCAAGGCGAAGCTCGCGACGCTGAAGGCCGAGGCCGCGGCGCACGGCCTGCCGCTCGCCGAGACGCTGGCGGTTGGCGACGGCGCAAACGATATTCCGATGATAACCGCAGCCGGGCTCGGCATCGGCTATCATCCGCATCCAGCCGCCGCCGCGGCGTCGGCGGCGGTGATCCGGCATCACGACCTGACCGCCTTGCTCTGGGCTCAGGGCTATCCCCGGCGCAGTTGGGTACTTGGATAAAAGGAACCCGGCCGATGGCCGGGTCGAGGAGGAGTTCCGCAAGCGGAGATCCAGCGGATCGGAACCTTATTCGGCGGGCACCGCGGCGCGGCCGGTAACCATGCCTGCGGCCTTCGTTCCGTCGGCCTGCATCGGATCGTGCGCAACGTCACGGTCGTCGAAGGTCTTGGTCCAGGCGGCAAACTCCAGACACACGCCATCGGGATCGAAGAAATAGACCGACCGCACAAAGACATCGTCGTTCATCTCGTCGGACGACTGCGTCGGCGAATTGTCGTGGTTGAGGATCCTGGTGACCTCGACGCCCTTGTCGACCAGCCGCTGATAATATTCATCGAAGCGTTCGGCGGGGACATTGATCGCGATATGGTTCATCGACCCGTGCGCCGAGACGAAGCTGCCCTTCGTCGGCAGTGCCGCGGGGGCCGAAATGCCGGGCGCGGCTTCGGGCGCGTCGGGGAACCAGAAAAAGGCGAGGCTGTCGCCATTGCCCATGTCGAAAAAGAAATGCTGGCCGCGCCCGCCGGGCAGGTCGATCGTCTTGGTCAGCGGCATGCCCAGGATGTCGCGATAAAAGGCGACCGTTTTCGCCATATCCTTGCACACGAGCGCGAGGTGGTTGACCCCGCAGAACTCGAATTCGCTGTTCGTTGCAGCCATCATCCATCTCCTTGATCATTCGGTTTGCGGTGACGCTGGGGCGGCTTTTCATCCACTCGTGCCAGTCGAGCGTGAGTCTTGTACCAGTGTCGACCTTAATCGTCAATTTAATTGACGATATACGCTGGCGTTCCGTCGGCGTTCAATCCGTCGCCGGGCGCGGCGCGCTCAGGAAGTCGGCGGCATTGAAGCCTTCGGGTGCTGCAATCTCGACGATCGGATCTTCGCGTGCATCATATTCCATGCGCAGCGCGCGGGTGATGACCGCGTGCATGTCGTAAAGGCAGGTGATGTAGGTGAACTCGAAAATCTGCTCATCGTCCCAGAAGGTCTTGAGCTTGTCGAACACCGCCAGCGGCACGCGCCCGCCCGCCTGGCTCAAACAATCGGCATAGGCGAGCACGGCGCGTTCCTGTTCGTCGTAGCAGTCGGCGACTTGCCAGTGCGCGATCGCCGCGATCTTCTCTTCGCTGACGCCGAGTCCGCGGAGCGACTTGCAATGCTGCGAAAAAACGAACTGGCTGCCCTTGACCCAGCCGGCGCGCGTCTGGCCGAGTTCGCGCAGCACGGGGTCGATCTTGCGCGCCGGGTGGCGATAGACGGCAAAGCCGTCGACCGCATGTTTGAAGATGTCGGGGGCGAGCGCGTAAACCGTCCACCAATCGCCCGGCGTACCGGTCGCCGTGCCCGGTTCGGCGACAGGGTCGCGATCGCCGAACAGGCGGTTGTAATAGGCGAGCACGGTGTCGTCGGTGACTTCTGAACGGGGAACCTGACGGAGAACGGGCATGGGATACTCCTGAAAAATCCTGGGAAATCAAATCCCCGTCATCGCGAGGAGTCGAGGGCGGCGCGACAATCCAGAGCAGAGCAAACCGCCCTGGACTGGTGGGCCTGCGGCCGCCTTCGGCCTGCTTCGCTCGCAATGACGAGTGGCAAGGTCAAGCATCGGCGAACTTGCGGAACTCGGCGACGTGCGCGCTGTCGAAATACTCGTCGAGCCGCGTGATTCGGCCATTCTCGACCTTGCAGATGATCGCGCAGGGCAGGCGGACGGGAACGCCGTCGTGGACGCGGACGCCCTTCAGCACATGCTGCTGAACAAACCCGCCGGGAAAGACGGTGAGGCGGCGGTCGGCATATTCGCGATCCCTGATTCGCGCGACCATGCCGGTCAACGTGGCGGCGGTCTGATCACGGGTGACGATCAACTCGTCGCTATTGTGCCAGATTTCGGCATCGGGCGTGAAGCTGTCGCGCATCGTGTCGATGTCGCCCGCCTCGATCGCGTCGAAAAAGCGCGTCGCCAGGCTGCGGATGTCGTCGAGGTCGATCATGGACTCCTCCCGCCGTCTATTCGGCAAAATCATTGTCGAGGTGACGCGTCATCGCGAACTGCGCGATGCCTGCCGCGGCGGCAAAGGGCATCAGCGCCATCAGAGCCCAGCGCAGGCTCGCGTCGCCGAACTGGGGCCTCAGCACATCGCTGACCATACCAGCGAAAAGCGGGCCGAGGCCAAGGCCGACGATGTTGAACATCAGCATCAGCAACGCGGCGGCCGTCGCGCGGCTGCGCGGTGGGGTCAGATTCTGCACAAGCGCGAGCGCCGGGGCAATATAGGCGGTGCATGCCGCCATCGGGATCAGCATCAGCGCGAGCGACGCCTGCCAGGTGTCGACGAGCAGCGCGGCGATGAAGGTCGGGACGAGCACCGCCGTCGCGCAGGCGGGAATCGTGCCATAGGCGCGCGCGGAGCGTTTGGCGCGATGGCTGACGAGCCAGCCGCCGCCAAGAATGCCAATGCCGAAGGTGATGCCCGCCGCCGGCGCGAACCAGGTCGCCATGGCCTCCAGCGGCATCTTTTGCGTGCGCATCAGAAAGGCGGGGATCCAGTTGAGCATCCCGTAGCTGACGAAGGCGGCAAGCCCGCTGCCGATCATCACCATGCGCAGCGAGGGGCGGCGAACGAACATTGCGAGGCTCTGGCCGAACGGCAGCGCTTTATCGGCGGGCTTGTGCGTGTCCATGGCGCCGCGCGCGGGCTCGCGAACCAGCCAGATGAGCAGGGGGGCGATCAGGATGCCGACGATGCCAATCACGACAAAGGCGTTTCGCCAGCCGATATTGGCGGCCGCCCAGGCACCGAATGCGGCGCCGACGAACACGCCGAACGGGCCGTTGCAGGTGAAGAGGCCGATCGCGAGCGGGCGCTGCGCGGGCGGATAATAGTCGGCGAGCACCGAAAGCGACGGCGCCGTGCCACCGGCTTCGCCCGCGCCGACGCCGAACCGCATCAGCGCCAATTGCCAGAAGGTCGATACCAGCCCGCACGCGGCGGTGAAACCGCTCCACACCACGCAGGCGATGCCGATCAGCCGGATGCGGTTCCAGCGGTCGGCGATCATCGCGACCGGCACGCCCATCGCGGCATAGAAAAGCGCGAAGGCGAGGCCGGTCAGCAGGCCGAACTGCGTGTCGCTGAAGTTCATCTCGGCACGGATCGGTTCGACGAGCACCGACAGAAGCTGGCGATCGACGAAATTGATCGTGCCGACGATGAACAGCATCACCAGCGCGACGTTGCGACGCAGCGCAAGGCCGCTGTCGGACGCTGCGGCGCCGGAGGAAACGGCGGTGGCCTCGGTCATCACACTCCCCAGATTGCGGCGCCCGTCAGGCACGCAAGGCGGCGCGCGGCGCCGATCCCCTGACGGGTTCGGGCCGCGAACGCCATTGGCCCATGGTCAGAAGCTGGCCCCCAGCGTCAGGCCGAAGGTGCGCGGCGCGTTGTAGAAGCGCTGGGTAAAGAATTGCGCGGTCGGCGTCAGCGCGGCCACATAGGTCTTGTCGGTCAGATTCTTGCCCCAGACCATCGCCCGAAACCGCCCGTCGGCGCTTTCCCAGCCCACCGAACCGTCGACCAGCGTGAAATCGCCCGTCTTTCCGGCCAGATCGTTCGCGACGCTCGAATAATAGGTGCTGCGATACAGCATCGCCGCGCGGAAACTCAAACGGCCCGCGCTGCCAAGGGGGACGTCATATTCGGCCGAAAACTGGGTCTGCCATCGGGGCGCGCGCACGAGCTTCAGTCCCGTGAGATCGCGGTCGACGAGATAGGTGCCGTTGGGCAGCAGCGTGACGTTGCCGCAGGTCGATGTCGGCGGCGTTGCGAAGGCGGAGGGACCGTCGATATCCGCGCAGAAATCGGTGTATTTTGCATCGAGATAGCCGATGTTCGCCGAAAGACGGAAGACCTGCGAAGGTTTCAGCGTGGCTTCGAGTTCGAGCCCTTTCGTGGTCGCCGACCCGATGTTGAGCTGCGCCGTTTCCTGCCCCGACGCGACGTTGGGATTGGGGAAGAAAACGCCGAACTCCAGTTGTTTGAACTTCGTCACAAAGCCGGTGAGGTTGAGGCGAAGAAGATTGTCGAAAAAGTCGCCCTTGAATCCCGCTTCATAAAGGTTGGCGGTATTGTCGCGCGTCGGCCCCGCCGTGGTCGTGGTTGCCGATCGCGCGCCGAAACCGCCGCCCTTGTAACCCTGGCTGAAACCCGCATAGACCATGACGTCGTCGGTCAGACGATAATCGACGCCCGCCTTGAAGGTCATGCGATTGCGGTCATAACCGAGCTTGAACGCCCGACCGACCGCAAAATTGGCATTGGCGATCTCTTCCATTTCGGCGAGCGACCTGACCGTCGCGCGCGTGTTGAAGAAGGCGGGCGAGAGCAGCGTGCCGGTCGGGTCGCGGAAATAATCTTTCGATTCCCAGCTTTGCCGCACGCCGAAGGTCAGGTTCAGCCGGTCGGTCACGCCATAGATGGCCTGCCCGAACAGCGCCTTGGCGCTATTGTCCTGGGTCACGAAATCCTGGCTGCCGAAGCGCAGGGTGGGCGCAAGCAGGACGGGAAGCGTCGGGAAGGCCTGGGTGAGTTCGAAGCTCTGTTTCAGATAATAGCCGCCGAACACCAGGCTGAGGCGCGCCAAGGCGTCTTCGCGGTCGGAGAAATCGGATTGCAGGCGCAGCTCCTGACTGAACTGGCGGTGCGATTGCAGGCGAAAGGTTGGAAAGAAAAAGACCTCCGACTGGTCGAAGTCGCTGTCGTTGAAATCGTCGGTTTCGATATAGCCGGTGATCGACTTCGCCTGCCACGATCCCATGTCGAACCCGATATTGCCGATCAGGCCGAGCTGGTCGGTGTCATGGTCGGCGGGGAAGTCGCGGCCGATCGTATAGGCGCCGTCGTCGGGCTCCTCGAAGCGGAAGACCTGCCAGAGCAGCTGGTTGCGGTTGGGCGCGGCGTCGCCGCCGGGCGCGCTCGACCGGTCGCGGACGAGAAAGGCCTTGAGGTTGACGTCCAGCGTCTCGGTCGGCGTGAACACCACGGTGCCACGCAGCGTCAGCCGGTCCTGCCCGCCGACCTTCTTGCCGTTCAGCCGGTTGGTGAAATAGCCGTCATAGGTTTCCTTGTTGAGCACCAGCCGGACGCCCAGCCGATCCTCGACAAGCGGCATGTCGAGCGCCGCGCGCGCGTCCATCCGGCCGTAGTTGCCGACGGTCACTTCGGCCTGCACGCCCCAGTCGCGACCGGGGTTCTTGCTATAGGCCGCGATACCACCCGCAAGCGAGTTCTTGCCGAACGAGGTTCCCTGGGGACCGCGCAGGACTTCGATCCGATCGAGGTCGAAGGTGTCGAGCATCGTCGCCACCGGGCGCGTGATATAGACGCCGTCGATCGACACGCCCACCGGGCTCTCCTCGGTCGATTCGATCCCTTGTGCGCCGAGGCCGCGAATGAAGATCGCCGCCGAGTTGGAGAAGGTCGCAACCGGCTGGATGCTGATATTGGGTGTCGACGGCGCCAGATCGGTGATGTCGCGCGCGGCAATCTTGGTCAGCGTCTGCTCGCCAAAGGCCGAAATCGCCTGCGGCACGTCCTGCAACGATTCGTCACGGAAACGCGCCGTTACGATGATTTCGTCATTGGCGGCCCCGGCTTCGTCGGTGCCGGACGGATCGAAACTGTCCTGCGCCACCGCCGGTGCGGCGCTCAGGAGCATCGCGAGCGGTGCCGCGCCGGATAGCAGAAACTTGTTGCGAGCTTTCATGTTCACCCTCCCATAGAAGCTGTTGCTGCCGGTTCCGGACATGATTCCGTTCCGTCAATCTGATTGACCCTTAGTATACTAATTGTTTTATGCTTGTCCATAGGCAGGAAGGGGATTCGTGGCATGACGACGGAAAATCGCACGGCGGCGCCGAGCGCGCTGGCAAGCCGGTATCTGTGCACCGCCGAGTTCGAGGTGGGCGGCGGGATCATCGGGATCGGGGCTTCGCCATTCGGCGAGCAGCGCCTCGGCTACATCAGCGGCGGGCGCTTTTTCGGTCCGCAACTCAGCGGGATGGTCCTGCCGGGCGGTGGCAACTGGTCGCGCAGCGGACGGCTGGGAGAAAGCGCCTCGGTCGGCACCTTCGACGCGCGCGCGGTGTGGCAGACCGACGACGGCGCGCTCATCTATGTGAGCTATACCGGCCGCAGCCTCATTCCCGACGATGTACGCGCCACCTTTGCCGACCCGGCCGTGTCGGACGCGCCCCCCTCGCGCTACTATTTGCGAATCGCGCCGGTCTTCGAAACCGCGAACGCGAAATATGGCTGGCTCAACGGTATGCTCGCGGTCGGGGTCGGCGAGCGAACCGAGTCCGGCGTCCGTCATGTGATCCACGAGATATTGTGAACTGACGCCGCTTGTTCGGGGTAGCGATCGCGATGGGGGGTCGCCGTCGGCCATACCGGACGCGCGGCGCGCTGGTCCCACTGCTTCAGGTCTCGCGCCCCAGCCAGCGTTTGAGCACATCGGCGCTATCCTGTCCGACACCCAGCGGAGCAGGGCGGCGCACCCCGCCCGGCGTCGCCGACAGTTTCGGGAAAACGCCCTGCATGGTGATCTCGCCAAACTCGTCGTCGGCGACTGTCACCAGCGCCTCGCGCGCGGCGAAATGCGGATCGGCGAGCATGTCTTCGGCGTCGAACACACGGCCGGCGGGCACGGCGGCTTCGACCATCTTCGCTTCAAGCTCGGCGATGGTCAGCGTGCGCGTCCATTCGCCGATCAGTGCGTCGAGCTCTTCCTGCCGTGCTCCGCGGGCGCGGTGCGTGGCATAGCGTGCGTCGCTCGCAAGCTCGGGCCGTCCCATCGCCGCGGAAAGCCGCGCAAAAACCGCGTCCTGGTTGGCGCCGATCAGATATTCGCCATCCTTGCAGGGATAGACGTTCGACGGTGCGATGCCGGGCAGCGTCGATCCGGTGCGGCGCCGCTTGGTGCCGCTGGCCGAATAGTCCGACACGGTCGACTCCATCACCTGCAACACCGCTTCATAGAGCGCCGAATCGACGATCTGCCCCTCGCCGGTCTTGCTGCGGTGATGGAGCGCGGCGAGCGCGCCCAGGCATCCATAGGTCGCGGCGAGCGTATCGCCGATCGACACGCCCATGCGGGCAGGGGGCCGGTCGGGATAGCCGACGATGCCGCGCCAGCCGCCCATCGCCTCGCCGATCCCGCCGAAGCCCGCGCGGGCCGAATAGGGTCCGGTCTGACCATAGCCCGACACGCGCACGACGATGAGTCCGGGGTTGGTCTTGCGGAGTTCCAAAGGATCGAGGTTCCATTTTTCGAGCGTGCCGGGGCGGAAGTTCTCGATGAGGATGTCGGCCCTCGCGATCAGGTCGCGGGCAAGCGCCTGACCGTCTTCGGTCCGCAGGTCGCACGCGACCGAAAATTTGTTGCGCGCGATGACTCTCCACCAGCTGGGCTTGTCGCCCTGGCCCCAGTGGCGCATCTGGTCGCCCGTCACGGGTGGTTCGAGCTTGACGATCTCGGCGCCCATGTCACCGAGCAACTGGCCACAGAAGGGACCGGCGATGAGCTGCCCCATCTCGACCACCCTGATGCCTTCCAGCGCGCCCCCGCTGCCCGTCTCGCCCATATCGTTCCTTTCGCGGCCGGCTCTGATAGGGTCGGCCCATAACACCCATGGTCATCTTATACTTAGAATGCTATGTAATTTTCAACCTGCTAAATGACTCGCATGGGACCGAGGCCAGGATGTTGAGAAATCATGCCGTGGAAATCGTCGAGGTCGGCCCGCGTGACGGGCTGCAGAATGAAGCGGCGACCGTCGCGACCGCCGACAAGCTCGCGCTGATCCGGCGCGCGATCGATTATGGCGTGCGCCGCATCGAAGTGACGAGCTTCGTCAATCCGAAGAAGGTGCCGCAACTCGCCGATGCGGAAGAGCTTGTCGCGATGCTGCCCGATCGCGAGGATGTGACCTTTATCGGCCTCGTCCTCAACCGTCGCGGCGCCGAACGTGCGGTCGCCACCGGGCGCATAGATGAACTCGGCGCCGTGTGCGTGACGAGCGACAGCTTCGGCATCCGCAATCAGGGGCAAAGCTCCGACGAATCGCTCGCCGCCGCGATGGAGATCGTCGCGCTGGCAAAGAAGGCCGGCCGCAGCGGCCAGATCACCATTGCAACCGCCTTCGGCTGTCCCATTGAGGGCCGGGTGGCGATCGGCCGCGTCGTCGAGATGGCGAAGCGCGCCGCCGACGCGGCCCCGCGCGAAATCGCGCTCGCCGACACGATCGGGGTTGGCGTACCCGCGCAGGTCGCCGAGGTGGTCGGCCGCGTCCGCGAAGCGATCGGCGGCGTTCCGGTGCGCGTGCATTTCCACAACACGCGCGGCACGGGCATCGCGAATGTCTGGGCGGCGGTGCAGGAAGGCGTCGCGACGGTCGATGCGTCGCTCGGCGGACTCGGCGGCTGCCCCTTTGCCCCCGGCGCGGCGGGCAATGTCGCGACCGAAGATGTCGTCTATATGCTCGAAAACAGCGGGTTCGGTACGGGACTCGATTTGCCGCGGGCCGTGGACGCGGCCGGGTGGCTGACGGGCGTGATGAATCGGCCATTGCCCGCGATGGTCAGCCGGGCGCCCGCTTTTCCCTAGGGCCGATCGACATTCAGCTCTGGCGGTCTCAAATGGGGGCCTTCCGCGCTTCCGCTGCTCACGTGCAAAAAAAGCGCGCTGCGCTCCGGATCACGGAAAACCACCATTTTCGACTCGCCAGCTTCTGAATGTCGATCGGCCCTAAAGCGTCGCGATCAGCGCCATCACCACGCCGCCGACGACGAGGAGCAGCCCCGCAATCTCGTGCCAGCGTACCGGCTCGCGCAGGTAGAAATGCGCAAAGCCGACGGTGAAGACAACCTCGACCTGGCCGACGACGCGAACCAGCGCCGCGGGTGCGGCGGCAAAACCCACATACCAGCAGGCCGAACCAAGCGCCGAAAGCAAGCCGACCTGGCTCGAATTGCGCCAGGTCCGAAACACGGCGGCGAGCGTCGCGCGGTCGCGCATGGCAACCCAGAGCAGGTGCAAGCTCGTCTGGATCGCCATCACGGCGACGAGCGTGATCAGCGCCGACCCGATGAGGTCGACGCCCTCCAGCTCGGCGGTCGCGAGTTTGACCGCTATCGCCGCGAGGGCGAACATCGCCCCCGCAGCGAGGCCGCAGAGCGCGGCGGGCTGGCCCAGAGCGCGGCAGACCTCGCCCGCCGAAACGCCGCGCCCGGCCAGCGCGAGCATGAGCACCCCCGCGACCCCGGCGACGATGCCGAACCAGGCGAGCAGGGGCAGTCGTTCGCCGAGAAAAAATGCCGTTACCAGCGCTGCCTGTACCGCCTCGGTCTTGGAAAAGGCCGTACCGACGATAAAGCCGCGGTGTCCGAATGCCATGATGAGCAGGATCGTGCCCGCCATCTGCGTGATCGCCCCGGCGACGGCGAAGCCCGCAAAGGCCTTGTCAAGGGCTGGCGCCGCATCGCCCTGCATCGCGAGCCAGATCGCCGCCAGAAAAAATGCGAAGGGCACGCCGTAGAGATAGCGAACCAGCCCTGCGCCGCTGACGCTGAGCTCGGCGCGCAGGCGTTGCTGGAGCGCGGTGCGCCATGCCTGAAACAAGCCGCCGAGCAGCGATGCAGGAAGCCAGATCGGATTCACCGCCCCGTCTCCTCTGCGCCTCGCGGCGCCGCTGTCCCGATTCGTCCCGCTTTGCGCATGGTGCCCCATGCAATAGTTTTATTACTAAGTATATGGCGGCGAGGGGGCCTGTGCGACCTGACACGCGCGTCAGCTAGACCCGCGCCACGGACCGCGGCACAAGCGGGGCGGGAGACACAATGACCGATAGCATCATCCGCGCGCCCGCAACCGACGCGGCCATATTCTGACATGGCCACGCTGGACCTTCCGCTCAGCGACGAGCAGCGGGTGCTGCTCGAAAGCGTGCAACGCTTTCTGGCCGACCATGCGCAGCCCGGCTGGCGCGAGTTGTCCGATGCGCTCGGGCTTGCCGGTCTCGCCGTGCCAGAGGCCGCCGGCGGCTTCGGCGGCGGTGCGATCGACATCGCGCTGGTGATCGCCGAACTCGGGCCGGCGCTGGCGGGCGCCGACTGGCTTTCGCACGTCGCCGCGACGATGATCCTCGGCGCCGTCGCGCCGACGCACCGGGCCTTGCCCGGCCTTGCGAGCGGCGAGCGCCGGATCGCGACGATCTGTGCCGCGTCGGCCGCGTCGATGCCGGTCTGTGACGCGGGCGCGGTGCGCGGCGGCGCGGCGCTCGTCGCGGGCGCGGCCGAAGCCGATTTGCTGCTGCTTGCCGATCCCGACGCGCTGATGCTCATCGCCGCCGACCATGACAAGGTCGAACAGCGCCATCGTATCATGCACGACGGCAGCGTGACTGCCGATTTGACGGTGGCGCTGCAACCCAATGATGCGGAGTTGCTCGCGTCGGGCGACGCCGCGGCGTGCGCGGCCGACCTGACGACCGATCTGATCCTCGCGGCGCGTTGCGCCGAGGCCGTCGGGCTGATGCAGCGGATGATCGCCGACAGCATCGACTATATGAGCCAGCGGCGGCAGTTCGGGGCACCCATCGGGCATTTTCAGGCGTTGCGCCACCGCGCCGCCGACATGCAGCTGGCGATGATGAAGGCGGCGGCGCTGACGGAGGAGGCCATTCTTGCCGTCGACCGGGCGCACGCCGACCGCGCGGCGGCAGTCAGCGCGGCGTGCATCGAAGTCGCCGATGCGGTGCGGGTCGTCGGCGAAAGTGCGGTGCAGATTCACGGCGCGATGGGATTGACCGAGGAGCTCCGCCTTGGCGGCCATTTCAAACGCGCGCTCGCCATCGTCGCGGCTTTCGGCGCGCGTGCCGGTCATCTGGCGCGTTCTGCGGCCGCCTAGGACCAATCGCCATTCAGCTCTGGCGGTCTGCAAATGGCGGCCTTCCGCGCTTCCGCTGCTCATGTGCAAAAAGCGCGCTGCGCTCCGGACCACGGAAAACCACCATTTTCGACTCGCCAGCTTCTGAATGTCGATCGGCCCTAACCCAGCAGCGTTCGTGCAATCAGGTCGCGCTGGATTTCGTTCGACCCGGCATAGATGGTCGCGGCGCGGTCGTTCAGATAGCGCGGCACGGCGACCGCCAGTTCGTCGGCCACTTGTCCGTCGGCCTCGGCCCACGCTGCCTGGCCCATGGCTTCGCAGGCAAGTGTGTCGATGCGCTGCGCTGCCTCCGTTCCGAGGATCTTGAGCGCCGAGGCATGGAGCGCCGGACTGCCGCCGACCCCGCGCATCGCCTTGAGCTCGAGCGCTTGCAGCGCCCGCAGCGCCACGGCCTCGCGGTCGAGCGCGGCGCGCAGCACAGGGTCGTGACCGCCGAACGCGCGCAGCCGTTCGAGCCGCCCGATCAGGCCCGGCGCATATTTGCCCCCGCGCTCGAAGGTCAGCAGATGTTTCGCGACCGACCAGCCGGCATTTTCGGCGCCCAGCCGGTTCGCCTGCGGCACGCGAACCTCGTCGAAAAAGACCTGGTTGAACTCATGGTCGCCCGCGAGCGTGCGGATCGGTTCGACGCTGATTCCCGGCGTCGCCATGTCGAGCAGCAGGAAGCTGATCCCTGCCTGCGGCTTGCCTTCGGTCGAGGTGCGCACCAGCGCGAACATGCGGTTCGCGAAATGCGCGTGCGTCGTCCATATCTTCGACCCGTTGAGGACATAATCGTCGCCATCAGGCACCGCGCGCAATTGCAGCGCGGCAAGGTCGGACCCCGCGCCGGGCTCCGAAAAGCCCTGGCACCAATAATCCTCGCCCGACAGGATGCGCGGCAGATAATGGGCGCGCTGTTCGGCGCTGCCATAATGCATGATCACCGGCGCGACCATTTTGAGCCCCATCGGCGCGAGGTTCGGCGCACCCGCGCGCGCGCATTCGGCCGCAAAGATATAGCGCTCGATCTCGGTCCACCCCGGACCGCCGAACTCGGCGGGCCAGTCGGGCGCGGCCCAGCCCTTGCGATGCAGGATGCGTTGCCAGGGCAGCGAGATGGCGGGGTCGATGAAGACGCTCGTTGCGCGCGCCGCGCCGTGGCGGATGTCTTCGGGCAGGTTCGCGCGCAGAAAGGCGCGAACCTCGTCGCGAAAGGCCAGCAGCGCGGGGTCGTTCAACATGTCCATGCGCCCGGATTAGGACGTCCTGCCGCGCGCCGCAAAGCTGGCACCCGCGTCAGGCTGCGCGCGCGCCGACATAGCCGAGCCCCGCGGCGATCTGGATCGACTGCGCGCGCCCGGTGGCGCCCAGCTTGCCGGCGGCGTTGCGAAGGTGAAAGCGCACCGTCGACACCGACAGCGACAGGATGATACCGATCTCCGCGTCGGTCTTGCCTGCGGCGGCCCAGCGCAGACACTGGACCTCGCGCCGGGTCAGCGTCTGCGGCACCATGGCGTTGCGCGGGCGGCCGCGCGCTTCATTATGCGTGGCGACCAGGCGCAGCGCGAGCATGTGCAGCCGCGCGGCATGTTCATCGAACAGCGCCTCGACCCCCACCGGCTCGCGCGAGCACCAGAAGACCGCCCCCACCAGCCCGCGCGGCAGGTGAACGGGCGCGATGATCGCTTCGCCGAAATTGGGGGTGTTCCTGGCCTGCGAACAATCGACCGCGTCGAGCAGCGCGGTCGGCCGCCAGGTGCCGAGGCGCCCGTCGCTGTAATAAAAGGGCTCGGCAATCAACCGCGCCGCGGTCAGGAAAGCGACGTGCAGCGCCAGCTTGCGGTCGCGCCAATAGGCATAGTCGGGGTCGATCCATCGAAAGCTGGTCTCGGCATAGGGACGCCCCTCGACATCGCTCATCGGTTCGGGGTCGCCGAGGTTGGCTTGCGCCGCGACATGGGGGAGGCCGAGCATATCGCCCGCTGCTTGCACCGCGGCGATCAGCTGCGGCATGTCCGCCCAGCATTCGGCCCTGCGATCGGTCACGCGTTCCGTCCTCCGCGCTTCATGGACAGCGGTTGAAACCCGCTCCGCGCACTGCGCGTCCCGGCATCGCGCCGCTATGTTCGCCGTCCTTCAGCACCTGTTTGCCGTTCACGAACACATCGCGCACGCCCACCGAATATCGGTGCGGCGCCTCGAAGGTCGAACGGTCGGCGATCGTCGCGGGATCGAACACCACGACATCGGCATAATAGCCGGGCTTCAGCGCGCCGCGATCCGTGATGCCCAAATTGGTCGCGGGCAGGGTGGTGAGCCGATACACCGCCTGTTCGAGCGGGATCAGCTTTTCGTCGCGGACATAGCGGCCGAGCAGCCGCGCGAAATTGCCATAGGTGCGCGGGTGCGCGCCCGATTTCAGGAACACGCCCTCGGTCGCCTGCGACGCCGCATCGGAGCCGAAGCTCATCCACGGCAGCTGGATCTGTTTGCGGACATTATCCTCGGACATCAGGAAATAGACGGTGCCGACGCGCGAGCCATCCTCGATGACGAGGTCCATCGCGGTCTCCTCCGGCGACTTGCCGCGCATCGCGGCGACCTCGGCGAGCGTCTTGCCGGTGAGCGGCTTCAATGCCTCGCTCTTGAACCCCGACAGGATCATTTTGTCGGCGCCCGCGCCGAAATAGAGATTTTCCCAGTCGCCGCCGGGCTTCTTCATTTCCTCGGCAACGCGCGCGCGGATCGCGGGGTCTTTCAACCGCTCGATCCACGCCTCGAGCCCGCCCGCCTGCACCCAGGTCGGCATTGCGGCGTCGAGCCCGGTCGCACCGGCGGTATAGGTATACATGTCGGTCGTGATGCGCAGTCCTTCGGCGCGCGCATCCTCGATCTTCTTCACGATGGTATCGAGCTTGCCCCAGTTGCTGCGCCCCGCCATCTTGAGGTGATAGATTTCCGCGGGCGCGCCCGATCGGCGCGATATGTCGATCAGCTCGTCGACCGCCTCCTCGATCCGGTCGCCCTCGGATCGCATATGGCTGATATACATGCCGCCGCACTTCGCCGCCTCGCTGGTCAGCGCGACCAGCTCGTCGGTTTCGGCATAGGAGCCGGGCGCATAGATGAGCGAGCTGCCGACGCCCATCGCGCCTTCGTTCATCGCCTGCCGCACCAGCGCGCGCATCCGGCCCAGCTGCTCGGGCGTCGGGTCGATATCGCCTTCGCCCAGTTCGTGCACGCGCACCGTCGCCGCGCCGACGAAGCTCGCGATATTGGTCGAAATGCCGCGCTTTTCGAGCCAGTCGAAATAGTCACCGAGGCTCGTCCATTCGATCGCATATTGGATGTCGCCCTGCCGCGCCCTTTCCTGCGCCTTCATCGCCGCGTTCAGGGGCCCCATCGACCAGCCTTCGCCCATCACCTCCAGCGTCACGCCCTGCCGGATGTTGCTCTGGCTTTTGGGATCGGCGATCAGCGATTCGGTGGCCCAGCTCAGCATGTTGATGAAGCCCGGCGCCACCGCCATTCCCTTCGCCGACATTTCGCTTTTGGCCGAGCCCGCAACCCGGCCCACCGCCACGATGCGATCATCCCTGATCGCCACATCGCCGACGACGGGCGGCCCGCCCGACCCGTCGTAGATCGTCCCGCCGCGAATGATCACGTCATAGGCGGGCGTTTCGGCCGCGATCGGCGCCGCGAGCAGCATCGAACCGCTCAGCAGCAGGGCCGGGGTGAAGCGCCGCGGGCTGGTCATGGTCTCTCCGTCGGTTGGCGAGGCGCTGCCGCGAGCACGAGCCGCCCGGCCGTCAACCCCTCCATTTCCTGTTTGACAATTGCCCGATCGGGATCATCAAGTTGCATCGGCTTCCCTCTCGCTGACCCATTGGTAAGAGGGCGCCGGGCCTTTCGCAAGGCCGGGCCGCGCGCGCCGACAAAGGGGGATCGACCCATTTCATCCTTGATGCCCCGATCATAGCGATTGGCATGGCCACACCCGCCGGTTCGTGGAGAATGATGTTGAAACCTGTCTCGATCCTGCTGGCCGCGGCCACCCTTGCCGCCTGTTCAACCGGCGACGACAAGCCAAAGCCGTCCGAAGCACCGCTGCACAGCCGGATGCTCGTGCTCGACACCCATCTCGACACGCCGCTTCATTTCGAGCGCGCGGGGTGGAGCTTTGCCGATCGTCACACGTTGGCCGATGATATGGTCCAGCTCGATATTCCGCGGATGAAGGACGGCCATCTCGATGGCGGCTTCTTCGTCATCTATACCGAGCAGGGGCCGCTGACGGCAAAGGGCTATGCCGACGCGCTCGCCTTTGCGCGGGGAAGGTCGGACCTGATCGACAGGACCATCGCGAAATATCCCGACGCGATTGCCCCCGCGCGCACCGCGGCGGACGCCGAGCGGCTGACGCGCGCGGGCAAGCTGGTCGCCTTCAAGTCGATGGAAAACAGCTATCCGCTCGGCGAGGATCTGGCGCTGCTCGAGGAGTTTTACCGCAAGGGCGTGCGGATGGCGGGGCCGGTGCATTCGCGAACAAACCAGCTTGCCGACAGTGCGACCGGCGAGGCCCGCTGGAAGGGGCTGAGCCCGCTTGGCAAGCAATGGGTGGCCGAAATGAACCGCCTCGGCATCGTCATCGACGCGAGCCATTCATCCGATGCCGCATTCGATCAGCTGCTGGAGCTGTCGAAATATCCGATCATCCTCTCGCACTCCAGCCTGCGCTCGGCCTATGACCATCCGCGCAACCTCGACGACGCGCGGCTGAAGGCGCTTGCGGCGAAGGGCGGGGCGATGTGCATTTCGACGGTCTTCCTGTCCGAAATGAACATGACCCCGGCGCGCGGCGAGCTGTTCGGGCAATATGAGCGGATCGGCACCATGACGCGCGCCGAGCAGGCCGAGCTCCACCGGAAATGGCGCGAACTCGACAAGCGCGAGCCCTTATGGGCGGCGGATTTCGAGGATTATATGAAGATGGTGCTGCGCGCGATCGAGGTGGCTGGCCCCGATCATATCTGCTTCGGCGCCGACTGGGACGGCGGCGGCGGGCTGAAAGGCATCGAGGACATAACCGCGCTGCCCAAGGTCACGGCCAGGCTGAAGGCGGCGGGCCATTCTGACGCCGACATCGAAAAAATGTGGAGCGGCAACGTGCTGCGTATCCTCGCGGCGCAGGGGAAATAGCGCGAGCCGGATTGACGCCCGCCCCATATTCCTTCGTCATCCCGGCGAAGGCCGGGATCTCACCTTACTCTGCCTGACGCACCGGCGAGATCCCGGCCTTCGCCGGGATGACGACCTTGCTGGTTGTCCCCTTGCCGCGCTCAGCCGCGGAACCGTTTCGGGTCGATCCCCAGCTTGGCCATCTTGTCGTACAGCGTCTTTCGCGGCACGCCGAGCTGCGCCATCGTTTCGGCGATATTGCCGCGTGTCTGGGCAAGCGTGTCCTCGATGATCGTCGCCTCGAACCGGCGCAGCCGCTCGGCGAGCGGCGCGGCGGCGGGCATCGCCGAACGCGCGGGGTCGGACGGCAGGTCGAGCACGACGCTATAGGCAAAGTTCTTGAGCTCGCGGACGTTGCCCGGCCAGTCATGTTCGACCAGATGCCGCCGCGTGGCGTCGTCGATCCGGAACCCCGGCAGGCCCATTTTGGAGGCCGCTTCATCGAGGAAGAAGGCAAAGGTCTGCGGAATGTCCGACCGCCGCTCGCGCAGCGGCGGGATACGCAGCTTGACGACGTGCAGCCGGTAATAAAGATCCTCGCGAAAGTCGCCGCCGCGCACCGCGTCCATCAGGTCGGTCTTGGTTGCCGCGACGACGCGCAGGTCGACGGGCTCGGGCGCGCTGGCGCCGAGCGGTTGCACCTCGCGCTCCTCGATCACACGCAGCAGCTTCGCCTGCACCGCGGGGTGCATCGTGTCGATCTCGTCGAGGAACAAAGTCCCGCGATGCGCGCTGCGGATACGCCCCGCTTGCCCCAGCTTGCCGGTCGCGCGGTCGGTCAGGTCGCTGCCGAACAGTTCGGCTTCGGCCAGGTCGTGCGGCAGTGCGGCGCAATTGACCGCGACGAGCGACGCCGCGCTCCGCCGGCTCTGGCGGTGGAGCATGTGCGCCACCAGCTCCTTGCCCGTTCCCGTCTCGCCCTCGATCAGCACGTCGATGTCGGCCTGTGCCAGCTGCGCGATCGTCTCGCGCAAACGAACCATCGCGGGGCTGTCGCCGATCAAAGGACTGTCGATGGCCGCCGCCGCGGCGGTCAGCCGCCGGTTGTCGAGGATCAGCGCGCGGTGCGCGAGCGCGCGGCGCACGACGCCGACCAGATGGTCTGCCGCAAAAGGCTTGGCGAGGAAGTCGAAGGCGCCGTCGTGCAGTGCGCGCACCGCCATCGTCACATCGGCGTGGCCGGTTATCAGCACCACGGGAATGTCGGCGTCGATGGCGTGGATCGCGGCGCGCAGCTCCAGCCCGTCCATGCCCGGCATTCTGATGTCGGTGACGACGATCCCCGCGAAATCGGCGGCGATGCGCGGCAGCACGCTCTGTGCATCGGCAAAGGTTTCGACCGCCAGGCCTGCCAGGTCGAGCGTCTGCGCATTGGCTTCGCGCAGCGTCGCATCGTCGTCGACGAAGAGGATCGACTGCTCGGTGGTGAAAAAACTCATGCCGACCTCAGCGTCAGGCGGAACCCCGCACCGCCCAATGGCGAGGGGATGAGCGTCAGCGTGCCGCCGAACGCCTTCACAATGTCGCTGGCGATCGCGAGCCCCAGCCCCAGGCCATCGGGGCGGCCGGTGACGAAGGGGGTGAACAGCTGCGGCCTGATGTCGGCGGGTACGCCGGGGCCGTTGTCGCAAATGTCGATGATCACCGGGTCGCTGCCATGCGCGGTCAGGCTGATGCGGGCATCCTCGACGCCGCGCACCGCATCGGCGGCATTCTGCAACAGGTTGACCAGGATTTGCTCCAGCCGGACGCGGTCGGCGTGGACGCTCGCCGCGGGGTTCTCGATGTCGATGGCGAGCGCGATGCCCTGCGCGCGCAGCCGGTCGCCGATCAGCAGCAGCGTGCCGTCGATGGCGGACTGCAACGCGACCGGCCCCAGCGGCGCGGGCGCACGGCGCGCGAAATTGCGCAATTCGCCGGTGATCGCGCCGACGCGCGCGGTCAGCGCGACGATATGGTCCAGATTGGCGCGCGCCTTGTCGTCCTCTGCCCGGCTCAGATAGGCGAGGGCGTTTTCGGCAAAACTGCGGATCGCCGCGACCGGCTGGTTGATCTCGTGCGCCACCCCCGCGGTGATCTGTCCGATCGAACCGAGGCGGCTGGCCTGCGCCAGCTCCTCGCGCGCGGCGCGATAGCGGCGGTCGGTTTCGGCCTGCCGCTCGGACGCCTGCCGCAGCTCGTCGTTCGCATCGCGGAGATCGCGCGTGCGCGCGGCCACTTCGCGTTCGAGCGCCTCATGCGCCGCCTGCCGCAGCGCCTGCCGTTCGACGAGGCGGAGCAGGGTGACGATCGCAGCGCCGACAAGGATGAGAAGGATCAGGAAGATCACGCGCGCGGTCGCATCGGCACTCGCGCGCGCGGGTTCGGCGGGCTGGAGCAGACGCAGCGTGCTGCCGGGCAGCGACACGCGCTCCGCCACCTGAAAATAGGAGCGATCGCCGATGCGGAGGAGGTCGCCGCTGCGGCGGAGGGGCAGCGGGTCGAGCGGCGCGTCGCCATAGCTGCGCGTCGCGCGCAGCCGCTGGCGGTCGGCCGCCGACAGGGGCGCGAAGGCGCGAAAGCGCCAGCGCGGCACGCTGCTCATCACGACGATGCCCGCGGCGTCGGTGACGAGCGTTGTCGCAGCCGAATCGGCCCAGCGGGTTTCCAGCTTGTCGAACTCGACCTTGAGCACGATGACGCCGAGCGCCCGTTCGCCCGCATTGACGCGCCGTGCAAGGTAGAGGCCGGGACGCCCGCTCACCGTTCCCAGAGCGAACAATTCGGCCTCGCCGCGCTGCATCGCGCCCCGAAAATAAGGGCGGAAGCGGTAATTTTCGCCGACGAAGCTGGTCGGCGACTGCCAGTTGCTCGCCGCGATCGTCGTGCCGTCGGCATCGAGCACATAGATCACCGCCGCATCGGTGCGCGCCGCCAGCTGTTCGAGCTCACGGTTCAGGCGGCGCGACGCCGCATCGCTCTTGTCGGCGAGCGCGGCGCGCACATCGGGAAATTCGGTGAGCACGCGCGGCAGCAGGCGGAACTTCTGCAATTCGCTTTCGAGCAGGCTCGCGTGCGCGCGGGCATTCTGTTGCGCTTCCACGGCCGTCTGCGCTCCGGCGCGGTCGGCGGCCCAGTGGGCGAGGCCGAACCCCGCGAGCAGCAGGATCGCCAGCCCCGTGGCGACCGCAATCAGCAACCGGCGGCGGCCGGTGGAGGGAGCGATGATGGGCGAATCGCGCGACTCGGTCATGTGCGGATTATTGCACAACAAGGGATTTTAGTATGTGGCATTTCGCACAAATCGCGTGGACGTGCCGATCCTGCCCGATATTTAATATATGAAATACATCGTCTTATCTGGATTTCGTCGCCCGTTTGACCGCCGATCCACCGGCTCCCTAAACTTGCCCAAAGACCAGTGAACGGCCGCAGGTCGCGCCGCCGCGGCGCACAACAAGGGGAGAGGCTGGTGGCAGCCAACGTCAATGTGATGGCAGCGCCGACCCCTGCCCGGCCGCGCGCCTGGTGGTCGCATCTGTATGTGCAGGTGCTCGCCGCGATCGTTGCGGGTGTGCTGCTCGGCCATTTCTGGCCCGCGGTCGGCACCGAACTCAAGCCGCTCGGCGACGGCTTCATCAAGCTGGTGAAGATGATCATCGCGCCGGTCATCTTCCTGACCGTCGCAACCGGCATCGCCTCGATCGGCGGCGAGACGAAAGCGCTCGGCCGCGTCGTCGGCAAGACCTTTGCCTATTTCCTCTTTTTCTCGACGCTCGCGCTGATCGTCGGGCTGGTGGTCGCCAATGTGGTGCAGCCCGGCGCGGGGATGAATATCGACCCCGCGACGCTCGACGCGGGCGCGGTCGCGCAATATCAGGCGAAGGCGCATGAGGCGACGCTGACCGCCTTCCTGCTCGACATCATTCCGGTCACCTTCGTCTCGGCGCTGACCGAAGGGTCGATATTGCAGGCGCTGTTCGTCGCGATCCTGTTCGGGCTTGCGCTGTCGCACGCGGGCGAGCCGGGGCGGCAGGTGCTGACCCTGCTCGAAACGGTTTCGACGGTGTTTTTCGGCCTCGTCGCGATGCTGATGAAGTTCGCGCCGATCGGCGCGTTCGGCGCGATGGCCTTCACCATCGGCAAATATGGCGTCGAATCGCTTGCCAATCTCGGCCTGCTGATCGCGACCTTCTATCTGACCTCGCTCTTTTTCGTGATCGTGATCCTCGGCGCGGTCGCGCATTTCTCGGGCTTTTCGATCTTTCGCCTGATCGCCTATCTCAAGGCCGAACTGCTGCTCGTGCTCGGCACCTCCTCGTCCGAAGCCGCCTTGCCCAGCCTCATCGAAAAGCTCGAGCGCGCAGGCTGCGCCAAGCCGATCGTCGGCCTCGTCGTGCCGACGGGCTACAGCTTCAACCTCGACGGCACCAACATCTACATGACGCTCGCGGCGGCGTTCATCGCGCAGGCGGTTGGCGTCGACCTCAGCCTCGGCGACCAGATCGCACTGCTGCTCGTCGCGATGGTCAGCTCGAAGGGCGCGGCGGGGGTCACCGGCGCGGGGTTCATCACGCTCGCGGCGACGCTGTCGATCGTGCCGTCGGTGCCCGTTGCGGGGCTCGCGCTGATCCTCGGTATCGACCGCTTCATGAGCGAGTGCCGCGCGCTCACCAATTTCATCGGCAACGCGCTCGCGGCGATCGTCGTGGCGGGCTGGGAAAAGGGGCTCGACCGCGACGCGCTCGCCCGCGCGCTCGCTGGCGATCCCGCGCCACTGGCCGCAGTGCCGATCGAAACCGACACCGACTGACCGGACAAATAAAGAAGGATGGGGGATGATATGATCAAGACCATAAAGAGCCGCTGGGTGCGCCAGAGCAGCCGGATCGCGCTGATCGTCGCGGCCGGAATGACGGCGACGATGGTGCAGGCGCAGGACGCCGCGCCGCAGGACGAAACTGCTCGGGCTGCCGCCGACGAGGAAATCGTCGTGACCGGATCGAACATCAAGGGGGCCTCGGACAGCGGCGCGATCGCGGTCACGACGCTCGGCAAGGAGGAGATCGACAGCTTCGGCGCCAGCTCGACCGGCGAGATCATGGAATATATCGCGCAGGCGGGTTCGGCCGAAATCAACGGCGCCGCCGATGGCCCGAACGATGCGCGCGGCGACGTCGCGACGGTCAATCTGCGCGGGCTTGGCACCGGCAATACGCTGATCCTGCTCAACGGCCGCCGTATCGCGGCGCACGCCGCGAACCAGGACATCGGATCGACCCCGCGCCAGATCGTCAACGTCAACGCCTTTCCGGCGACGGGCATCGACCGGGTCGAGGTGCTGCGCGATGGCGCGTCGGCGCTCTACGGATCGGACGCGACGGCGGGGGTGGTGAACACGATCCTCGACGCGGACTTCAACCGCAATGTGCTGAACTTTGAATATAGCAGGCTTGAGGGGACGAAATCCGACGAGATCAGCATTGATGGCGGCTTTGGCGTCGAGTTCAACAAGGGGCGCACGCGCCTGATGGTCTCGGGCAGCTATTATGATCGCAATGGCCTCTTCTCCAGCGAACTGGGGCCGCAATTCAACTCGGTCGACAAGCGCGCTTTTCTCGGTGACTCGCCCTTTGCGACCGAGACGGTCGATTTTCGCAACACCTCGACCTCGTCACCCTTTGGCCAGTTTCAGGTCGGGTCGGTCAATGCCGACGGCGTCTTCGTCGGTCGGCGCGTTCGCCAGGGCACGACGGCGCTCACCAGTTCGAGCGGCGTTTTTCACATCCAGCCGTGCGGTTTCCCCGGAACCCGCGCCGAACTCGGCACGGGCAGCGAGGGCTGCATGGGGCTCGACGATGGTTCGCTCGACACGGCATTGCGCTATGATTTCGGGGCGAACCAGCCGAACAATTCGCTGAACGAGGGCGTCGATATCGCCAACGATCCGGTGACGGCCAAGGGACGTCAGCTGATTTCGTCGGCCAAGCGCTATAACGCTTTCGCCAATCTGGAGCATGAGTTCGAGGGCGGCGTCGAACTCTTCGCCGAGGCGCTTTATTACCGCGCGACCACCAGTTCGAACCGCGCGGCGCAGCCCGTCGACAGCGGGCTCGCCTTTCTGATCGTCCCGGCGAGCAATTACTGGAATCCCTTCGGCGCGGTCGGCAGCCCAAACCGCTTGCCCGGCCTCAATAGCAGCGATGTGCCCGCCGAAGGGCGCGACATCCTGCTCGTCAACTGGCGCCCGACCGACCTTGGCCCGCGCTTTATCGACACGCAGACCGAAACCTATCGCCTGCTCGCCGGGCTGCGCGGCCAGTTCGGCGATTGGGACTGGGAAGGCGCGGTGGCGATGAGCGGCAACCGCACCGAAGACACCGAAAGCAATCGCCTGTCGAAGACTTTGCTCGCGGCCGAGCTGGCGAAAGCGACCCCCGACGCGATCAACCCCTTCGGCGGCCCCAACGCCAACACGAAGGAGCAGTGGGACCGGGTGCGGATTTCCAATACCAACGTCGGCACGACCGAATTGATGACCGCCGATTTCCGCATATCGAACAACGCCGCCTTCGACCTGATCGACGGTCCCGTCGGGCTCGCTTTCGGGGCCGAGTGGCGGCATGATTATTATGAAGAGGATCGCGACCCGCGGCTCGACGGGACGATCATCTTCGATGAATCGAACGTTTCCGGCGTGTCCGACGTTGTGGGGGTCAGCCCGACGCGCGACTCCAGCGCGGGCCGCGACGTTTTTTCGGCCTTTGGCGAGGCGCTGATCCCGCTGCACCGCGGCGAGGGGAGGTTCATCAACGATTTGACGCTGCAACTCGCGGTGCGCGGCGAGTATTTCGATGACATCAAGGACGGGGCGGTGAAGCCCAAGGTCGCGCTGTCATGGTTCCCGGTCGCGGCGTTCAACCTGCGCGCCGCCTATTCGCAGGGCTTTCGCGTTCCCAATCTGGTCCAGCTCAACCGCGGCGACATTTCGCGGCTGAACCTCGGCACCGAGGATTATTACCGCCGAGACGTGACGGGCGATCCGGTATCGACCGGCGACGCCTATCTGGCGTCGGTCCGCCAGTCGAACCCTGACCTCAAGAATGAAGACACCGAAACCTTTGTCGTCGGCGCGACGCTCGATCTCACCAAAGCTTTTGAAAGCAACGTCTTCCGGCGCTTTGTGATCAATGTCGATTATTGGCGCTTCGAGCAGACGGGCGTGATCGGCGCCTTTGGCGATCAGGAAGCGCTCGCGCTCGACTTCCTGCTGCGCCAGCAGGGTTCGAGCAATCCCAACGTCGTCCGCGCGCCGGTGACCGCCGCCGATCAGGCCGCCTTCGACGCCTATAATGCCGCCAATCCCGATGCGCCGCGGCAGGCGGCGGGGCAGGTCCAGTTCATTTTCGATCCCTATATCAACCTTGACCGCCAGGTTGCGGACGGTTTCGATTTCGGCCTGTCGACCAGCATCGACGCGGGGTCGGCGGGCACCTTCCGCTTCGGGGTGGAGGCGACCTATCTCAACAAGCTCGATGTGGTGCGCAACGACCTGCTCGCCGCGCTCGCCCAGAACCCCGCCTTCGCGGGCGACTTTGCCGAATTGCAGGTCGATCGCGTCAAGCTCGACGGCAATCCGCGCTGGCGCGGCACCGCGACCTTCGGCTGGCGGCTGGACGATTTCAGCTTGGGCGGATCGGTGCGCTATGTGTCCGACATGATCGACACCAGCGCCGACATCACCGTCGATGGCGAAACCGTCTACTGGAAGGTCAAGGAGGATTGGCGCGTCAACCTCTATGGCGAATATCGCTTCCGGCTCGGCGACCGCCGCGACGTGCGCCTGCGCCTTGGCGTCAACAACGTCTTCGACAGCGCGCCGCCGCTCGTCGACGAAAGCTATGGCTATTACCCCGAATATCATTCGGTTAAACCGCGCGAGTTCTACGTCCAGCTTCGGGGCAGCTTTTAATGCGATATAGCGAACGAACGGCTTCGGGGCTTCGATCCACTGGACCCCTGAAGGCCATGTGGGGCGCGGTGCTGCTCGCGCTGGCGGGGTGCGCGCCCGGCCAGGCGGTCGCCAGCACCGCCCCGCATGGTGATGCCGCGGCGGCGCGGAGCGAACCCAGGGCCGCGCCGCGAACGATTCTGTTCATCGGCAACAGCTTTACGCAGGGCGCGCATTCGGCGGCGCGCAACTGGCGCGCGGGATCGGTCACCGACCTTAATAACGCCGGCTATGGCGGCGTTCCGGCGCTGTTCAAGCTGTTCACCGAGCAGGCGGGGCTCGACTATCGGGTCAGCCTCGAGACGCAGGGCGGCAAGTCGCTGGGCTTTCATTATGACGAGCGGCGCCAGCGGTTCGACCGCGCGTGGGACGTCGTCGTGCTGCAGGAGTTCAGCACGCTCGACCGCGACCGGCCCGGCGATCCCGGCAATTATTTGCGCGATGTCGATCGGCTTGCCAGGCTGTTCAAGGCGCGCAATCCTGCGGTCGACATCCGCCTGATGGCCAGCTGGACGCGCGCCGACCAGACCTATACGCCCAAGGGACATTGGTATGGCAAGCCGGTGACCGCGATGGCCGACGATCTGCGCGCCGCCGCCGACAAGGTGCGCGCATCCAACCCCGCGATTGCCGGCATCCTGCCGGTCGGACAGGCGTGGAACCGCGCGATGATGGAGGGGGTGGCCGATCCCAACCCCTATGACGGCATCGGCTATGGCCAGCTCGACCTGTGGGCCTATGACCATTATCACGCCAGCGTCGCGGGCTATTATCTCTCGGCGCTGGTGACCTTTGGCGCGGTCACCGGCCGCGATCCGACGACGCTGGGACCGGATGAGAAGGGAGCGGACGAGCTTGGCCTTTCCAATGCGCAGGCGGCGGCGTTGCAGCGCGTCGCGCGCGATACGCTGCGCAGCGCGGGCAGCTGAGACGGCGCGACAAGCCATTTGCCTATGCTGTGTTGGGGCTGTAATACGGCCCCAAGCATGACCTGGTTCCGCAAACCCGAAGGCGCCGACCCCACCCTTGCGATGACGGGTGGTGGGCCGTTCGCCGACGTTCCGCCGTCATCGCCGCTGTCGCTGACCCCGCCGCTTCCCGAATCCAGGCGGCGTAAATGGGCGCGCCGGATCGCGCGCGGATTTTCGGTTCTGTGCGTGATTTTCATCCTGCTCGTCGGCTGGCTTGCGCTCACCGCGCCGCTGTCGAAATCGCTCGAACCGATCGCGCCGCCGCAGATTACCCTGCTCGCGTCCGACGGGACGCCGATCGCGCGGTCGGGGGCGATCGTCGATCGGCCGGTCAGGGCGCGCGACCTGCCCGACCATGTCACCGGCGCCTTCCTCGCGATCGAGGACCGGCGCTTTTATTCGCACTGGGGCATCGACCCGCGCAGCGTCGCGCGCGCCGTGTGGAGCAACATGACGGGCGGTCCGACGCAGGGCGGCAGCACGATCACCCAGCAGCTCGCCAAGTTCACTTTCCTGACGCCGAAGCGCACGCTGGGACGCAAGGCGCGCGAGGCGCTGATCGCCTTCTGGCTGGAGGCGTGGCTGACGAAGGACGAAATCCTCGAACGCTATCTGTCGAACGCCTATTTCGGCGACAACACCTATGGGCTGCGCGCGGCGTCGCTCCATTATTTCTACCGCCAGCCCGAAAATCTGACCCCGGCGCAGGCGGCGATGCTCGCGGGGCTGGTGCAGGCGCCCTCGCGCCTCGCCCCGACGCGCAATCCCGGCCTCGCCGAAAAGCGCATGAAGCTGGTGCTGAACGCGATGGTCGCGACGGGCCGGATGACCGAGCGCGAGGCGCGCGCGATCCGCACCCCGCGCATCGACGTGCGCACGCGCAATACGCTGCCCACGGGCACCTATTTCGCCGACTGGGCGCTGCCCGAGGCGCGCAAATTGAGCGACGTCGGCTATTCGCGCCAGACGATCGCGACGACGCTCGATGCGCGGCTTCAGGCGATCGCGCGGCGCGTCACCAGCCGCGCGGGGCTGGGCAAGGCGCAGGTCGCGCTCGTCGCGATGCGCCCGAATGGCGAGGTCGTCGCGATGATCGGCGGCAAGGATTATGCCGCCTCGCCCTTCAACCGCGCGACGCAGGCGCGGCGCCAGCCAGGATCGACCTTCAAGCTGTTCGTTTATCTTGCCGCGCTGCGCGCCGGGTGGGAACCGGGTGACATGATCGACAACCGCGCGATCGAAACGGGCGCCTATCGCCCCAAAAATGCGGGCGGCGCCTATTCGCGGCAGATCAGCCTCGAAGACGCCTTTGCGTCGTCCAGCAACGTTGCCGCCGTGCGCCTGTTCAGCGAAGTTGGCAGCGACAAGGTGATCGACATGGCGCGCGACCTGGGCGTCACCGCGCCGCTGGCCGAGGGTGATCCCAGCCTTGCGCTCGGAACGTCGAGCATGACCTTGCTCGAACTCACCGCCGCCTATGCCGCGGTTGCGGCGAACAGCTATCCGGTCGAACCGCACGCCTTCAAGGCCGAGGAAAAGGGCTGGCTCGAAAATCTCGTCTGGGGGCCGTCGCGCTTCGGGTCGCGTGTGCACAAGGATATGGAAAAGATGCTGCGTGCCGCGGTCAATCGGGGAACGGGCCGCGCGGCGCGGCTGCCGCAGCCCAATTTCGGCAAGACGGGCACCAGTCAGGACAATCGCGACGCGCTGTTCGTCGGCTATGCGGGCGGCCTCGTCGTTGGCATCTGGATCGGCAATGATGACAACAGCCCGCTTCAGGGGATCTCGGGCGGCGGCCTGCCCGCGCGCATGTGGCGCGATTTCATGATCCAGGCGGCGGGGCAAAAGGCGTCGCCGCGGCCGCGCCCCGTCGATCCGACCGGGCCCGTCGAGCCGCAGGACAGTCCGGTGATTCCTGACGTTGGCGACATTCCCATCGCCGACGGCACGCGCATCGGCATCCGGGACGGCGACGCCGTGATCTCGACGGAGATCAATGGCAGCCGCATCGACCTTCGCGTCCCGATCGAGGACCGCCAGCCCGAACCGATCGGACCCGATACCGGGGCGCCGCCGGGCAATTGATTCCATTCATTCCGTCGTCCCGGCCTGCGCCGGAATGACGAGCTGGAGAGAGGCGGCCGGGTCTAATCGTTGGCGTCGGCCAGGAGTTCGAACGACGCTTCGCCAACCCCCCGACCATTGACGATCAACTCGACCCTGTGCCGCCCCGGATGATGGCGGCGCGTGGTGAAGTCGCGAATCGTCTGCGAGATCGACAGCGTGGCGATGTCGCGGCCCGCCAGCGTGAAGCTCTTGAGCTTGAACACCTTGGCCGCGCTCTTGCCACCGGGGCGCGCGTAACGGATGCGGTAATCGACCACCAGCGGCTGAGCGTCGGGTGACTCGGACGCCAGCTCGACGGCGATGGCAATCCGCTCGCCAAGGCGCACCGACGCGGGTTCGACAATAAAGCGGCGCACCGTCACCGCTGCCCCGTGCCCGACGCCGATCAGCGCAAGCGCGGCGGGGTCGCCTTTCTTGATCAGCGTGCGCAGCGCGTGGCGGACGATCCATGCGGTGCGCTCGTCCTCCTGCGGCCAGGCGGCGAGACGGCCGAGCAGCCAGTCGGGCCGATCCTTGGCAATGTCGTTGAGATGATTCGCGACCGATTTGCGGACATAGATGGCAGGGTCAGCCCTCAGCGCCTCAAGGATCGGCGCGGCGCGTGTAGGATCGGCCTTCAGCGCGGACACCCGCGCCGCCCAGGGCAGGCGCGGCCGCGCGCCTTCGCTCGCGAGCCGCCGGACATGCTCGTCGGCGCTCGCGGTCCAGCGCTCCATCGTCGCCAGCGCGCGGTCGGGATCGGCGGCGAGGAACGGACGGATCGCGAACTCGGCCGAACCGAAGCGCGTGAGGTCGGCGAGCGCCGCCATCGAGCGGTCGAAATCGTCGAGGCCATGGCGCGCCACGACTTCGGTGATCGCGATCGCCTGAAAAGCGTGCGTCAATCGCGGCGCCATGGCGCGCAACGTATCGAGTGTAGCGCCATAGTCATCGGGCAGTGCATGGTGCAGCGCATCGGCGATATGGCGCACGCGCTCCATGATCGACAGCGCGTCGAGGCCGTCCGACGCGGCGCGCACGAACATCGGCCGGTCGAAGTGCGGTGTGGCCGCCGCCCCGGCGTCGGCGATCGTCGCGATCGCTTGAGGGCCGAGCAGATTTTTGAGCAGCAGCGTCTCGCCGCTCACCGCGCCGCGCCTCCTGCGCGCTCGACCAGCCCGCCGCCGAGCGCGACATAGAGGGTGACGAGATTGTCGACCTGCGCGCGGCGGAGCTCGATCAGCGTCTGTTCGGACGCGAACAGATTGCGCTCGGCGTCGAGCACTTCGAGATAGGTCGAAACGCCCTCCCGGTACCGCTTGCGCGCGAGGTCGGCGATCTGCCGCGTGGCGAGCGTGCCGCGCTCCTGCGCCGCGACCTGTTCGGCGAGATAGCGGCGGCCCGCGAGCGCGTCGGCCACTTCGCGAAAGGCGCCCTGCACGGTGCGTTCATAGGTGGCGACGGCGATGTCCTCGCGCGCCTCGGCGACGGTCAGATTGCCTTGCCGCCGTCCGAAATCGAAGATCGGCAGGCTGATCGACGGGCCGAAGCTCCACGTCATCCCATCGTCGCCGAACAGGTCGTCGAGCGCGCCCGAGGCAAAGCCGAAGCTGCCGGTGAGCGAGATCGACGGGAAAAAGGCGGCGCGCGCCGCGCCGACATTGGCGCGGGCGGCGCGCAGCCGTTCTTCGGCCGCGACGATGTCGGGGCGGGCGACGAGCAGGTCGGAGGGCAGTCCTGCGGTCAGCGCGGGCGACCCGGCCTGCGCGACAAGCGGGAGCGGCGCGGGCAGGGGCCCCGCGACCGGACCGCCGGTCAGCACGGCGAGAAAATTGTCGGCCTGCGCCTTGCCGAGTTTCAGACTGGCGAGCTGCGTCTCCGCCTGCGTCAGCAGCGTCTCCGACTGGCGATAGTCCAGCGCCGAGGTGACCCCGGCGTCGAGGCGGCGCCTGGCGATGCGCAGCCCTTCCTTGCGGCTCGTCACCGTCGCTTCCGCCAGCTCGATCTGCTCCTCGGCGCCGCGCGAGGCGAAATAGGTCGAGGCAACGTCGCGCACGAGCGCAAGGCGAAAGGCGCGCTCGGCCGCCTCGGTCGCGAGATACTGGCTGCGCGCCGCTTCGGAGAGATTCTTGACGCGCCCCCAGAAATCGAGCTCGAACGAGGTGACGCCGACGCCGATGGAATAGCGGTTCGTCGTGTCGGTGCCCGCACCGGTCAGCGATGGGCCGCGCGTCCGCGTTGCGTCAGCGCTGGCGCCGATGGTCGGCAGGCGATCGGCCGCCTGGATGCGATAGAGGCCGCGCGCCTCCTCGATCTGCGCCACCGCAACGGCGAGATCGCGGTTATGGGCGATCGCTTCGACGATCAGCGCTTCGAGTCGCGGATCGGCAAAGAAATCGCGCCAGGCGATATCGGTCGCGCGCTGGCCGAGCGTCACGTCGCCCGCGAATTCGGCGGGATAATCGGCTGCGGTCGCCAGCGGCGGCCGCTCGTGTGGCGGCGCCATGTTCACGCATCCAGCGAGCGTTGTCGCTGCGGCGAGCGCAATCAGCTTACGCATGGCCGGGTTCCTCATGATGACCTTTCTCGGCGGGGGCGGGGGGCCGCTTGCGGCTCAGCCACTTGCGCACCGACAGATAGAAGAGCGGGATGAAGAAGATGCCGAGCAACGTCGCGGCGATCATCCCGCCCATCACGCCCGATCCGACCGCGATGCGGCTCGCGGCGCCCGCCCCGGTCGCGATGACGAGCGGCACCATGCCGAGGATGAAGGCCAGGCTGGTCATGATGATCGGCCTGAGGCGCAGCTTCACCGCCTCCATCACCGCGTCGAGCGTCGACTTGCCCTCCGCCTCCTGCTCGATCGCGAATTCGACGATCAGGATCGCATTCTTCGCGGCAAGCCCGATGATCGTGATCAGGCCGACGTTGAAATAGATGTCGGCCGAAAGTCCTCTGACCATCGAGAAGAGGACCGCGCCGAGCACGCCCAGCGGCACCACCAGCAGCACCGCGACCGGCACCGACCAGCTTTCATAAAGCGCCGCGAGCAGCAGGAAGACGACGACGAGCGACAGGCCCAGCAACATGCCGATCTGCCCCGCCGACTGCTTCTCCTCATAGGAAATGCCGGTCCATTCATAGGAGAATCCAGGCGGCAATTGCTCCGCCAGCCGCTCCATCTCGGCCATCGCCTCGCCGGTCGACTGGCCCGGCGCGGGCTCGCCCGAGATGGTCATCGCCGGATAGCCGTTGTAGCGCTGAAGCTGCGGGGGTTCGGCCGACCATTCGGCCTTGCTGAACGATCCGAAGGGGACCATGTCGCCCGTTGCGCTGCGCACGCGGAGATCGAGCACGTCCTGCGGCGTCATCCGGTTGGCGGCGTCGGCCTGGAGCAGCACGCGCAGCACGCGGCCTTCGCGCGTGAAATCATTGGCATAGGCGCTGCCGAAACTGATCGCGAGCGTTGCATTAACGTCACCGATCGACAGGCCGAGCGCGCGCGCCTGGATTCGGTCGATGTCGAGCTTCAGCACCGGCGCGTCCTCCTGCCCTTCGGGGCGGACGTTGGCGAGCAGCTTGCTCTGCATCGCGCCGCCGAGCATCTGGTTGCGCGCGGCGACCAGCGCCTCGCGCCCGTTCGCGCCGCGATCCTGCAATTTGAAGGTGAAGCCGCTCGACGTGCCGAGTTCGGGGATCGACGGCGGGCTCAGCGAAAAGGCAAAGGCCTCCTTTATGCCCATCAGCGTGCCCATCGCCTTGCCGGCGATCGCGTCGGCGCTGTCGCCTTCGCCCGTGCGTTCGTCCCAGGGTTTCAGCGGCGTGAACATGATCGCGTTCGCCTGCCCCTGGCCAAAGAAGCTGAAGCCGTTGACGAGCACGATGTTCGCGACCTGCGGCTGTTCGGCGAAAAAGGCCTTGACCTGTTTCGTCGCTTCGTTGGTGCGCTGCGTCGTGGCGCCGGGCGGCGCCTGGATCACGGTGATGAGATAGCCCTGGTCCTCCTGCGGCAGGAAGGATCCGGGCAGGCGGAAGAACAGCAGCGCGGTCACCGCGACCATCGCCACGAACACTCCCAGCCAGCGCAGCGGCGCGGACAGCATCTTGCCCACGCTGCCCTGATAGCGGTCGGTCGTGCGGCCGAACCATTCGTTGAAGCGCGCAAAGAAGCGATCGAAGAACACGCCCACGGGGCCCGTCCGCTGCGTCTGGTCGTGCGGCTTCAGCATCGTGGCACAGAGCGCCGGCGTCAGCGTGAGCGCGAGCAGCGCCGAGAAGGCGATCGAGATCGCCAGCGTCATCGAGAATTGGCGATAGATGCCGCCGGTCGATCCGGGGAAAAAGGCCATCGGGATGAACACCGCGATCAGCACCAGCGTGATGCCGATGATCGCGCTGGTGATCTGTCCCATCGCCTTCACCGTCGCCTCATAGGGCGGCAGATGCTCTTCGTTCATGATGCGCTCGACATTCTCGATCACGACGATCGCGTCGTCGACGAGGATGCCGATCGCCAGCACCATGCCGAACAAGGTCAGCACGTTGATCGAAAATCCGAACATCCAGAGGCCCAGGCACGCCCCCGCGAGCGCGATCGGCACGACGATCGTGGGGATCACCGTCGCGCGCCAGTTCTGCAGGAACAGGAACATGACGAGGAAGACGAGGACCATCGCCTCGACCAGCGTTTTCACCACCTCCTCGATCGACAGCTCGACAAAGGGCGTCGTGTCGTAGGGGATCGACCAGCTGATGTCGGGGGGGAAGCCCTTTTCCAGTTCCGCCATCTGCGCGCGCACGCCCGCGGCGGTCGACAGCGCATTGGCGCCGGGGGTCAGCTGGACCGCAAGGCCCGCCATCGGCTTGCCGTTGAGCTCGGACGAGAAGAGATAGCTTGCGGCGCCCAGCTCGACGCGGCCGACGTCGGCCAGCGTCACCGCCGACCCGTCGGGGTTGGCGCGCAGAATGATGCTTTCAAACTGTTCGGGCTTGGTGAAGCGGCCCTGCGTCGTGATGACGGCGTTGAGCTCGGCGCCCTTGGCGATCGGCTGGTCGCCCAACTGGCCGCCCGGCGTCTGGCTGTTCTGTTCCTGCACCGCGCCCAGCGCTTCGGCGGCGGAGAGATTGTAGGACGCGAGCTTTTGCGGATCGAGCCAGATGCGCATCGCATATTCGGGCGCGAACGCCTGCACATTGCCGACGCCGTTCACGCGGCGAAGCTCGTCGAGCACGCGCGTGTTGGCGAAATTGTTGACCTCCATCGGGTCGGTGTTGCCGCTCTTCGAGGTGATCGCGACGATCAGCAGGAAGCCCGAATTGGCCTCGGTCACCGAAATGCCCTGGCGCCGCACATCTTCGGGCAGGCGCTGTTCGACGCGGCGCAGGCGGTTCTGCACCTCCATCTGCGCATTGTCGATGTCGGTCCCCGCCTCGAAGGTCAGGGTGATCGACGCGGTGCCGTTCGATTCGCTGGTCGAGGCCATGTAGAGGAAACCCTCGACGCCGTTCAGTTCCTGCTCGATGACCTGCGTGACATTCTGCTCGAGCGTGCTCGCGTCGGCGCCGGGATAGGTCACGCCGATCGTCAGCGACGGCGGCGCGACCGAGGGATATTGCTCGACGGGCAACCCGCGCAGCGCGATGATCCCGGCGAGCAGGATGCCGATGGCGATGACCCAGGAGAAAATGGGCCGGTCGATGAAAAAGCGGGGGGTCATGCCGGATCAGCGCTTCGCGGGCGGCGTCGACGCCGTTCCCTTGGGCGGCGCGATGCGGACCGGCTGGCCCGGCTGCACCTTTTGCAGCCCGTCGACGATCACCCGGTCGCCGGGTTTCAGCCCATCGAGCACCGCCCACTGGCCCGCGACCATCGCGCCGAGCTTGATCGGGCGCGGCGTCGCAACATTCTTCGCGTCGAGCACCATCACGCTCGCATTATCGGCAGTCAGCTTGACCGCGCGCTGCGGGATCAGCATCCCGTCGGCGCGGTTGCCGGCAAAGATGCGCGCGCGCACGAACTGGCCGGGAAGCAGCGCGGCGTTGGGATTGGGGAACTCGGCGCGCAGCGCGGCGGTCCCCGTTGCCTCGTCGATGGATAGGTCGAGGAAGTCGAGGTGGCCGACGACAGGGTAGGCGCTGCCATCCTCAAGGATAAGCTGGACTTCGACCCTTTCGAGCTGCGGCGCGCTGATCCGGCCCGACCCCATGTCGCGGCGCGTCGCCAGCAGGTCCGAACTCGACTGGCCGAAATTGACATAGACGCGGTCGATCTGCTCGATCGTCGTCAGCAGCGTGCCCTGCGCGGCGCTCACGAGCGCGCCCTCGGTCACTTCGGCGCGGCGCACGCGGCCTGAAATCGGCGCGGTGACCGACGCATAGCCGAGGTTGAGCCGCGCCGACTCCAGATTGGCCTGCGCCGCCTGGACATCGGCTTCGGCGGTGCGCTGCGCGGCGACCGCGGCGTCATATTCCTGCCTGCCGATCGCCTGGTCGGCGAGCAGCGGCTGATAGCGCGCGACCACCTGCCGCGCGTTCGCTGCGGTCGCCTGTGCGCGGGCCAGTTGCGCGCGCGCGGCGTTGGCGTTCGCGATCAGCTGGCGCGGGTCGATACGGAAAAGCGCGGTGCCCGCGCGCACGAAACTGCCTTCGTCGAACAGGCGGCGTTCGACGATGCCATCGACACGCGCCCGAACCTCCGACGTCCGATACGCCTGGACGCGGCCGGGTAGCTCGATGACATTGGGCACGGCCTGCGCGCGGACGGTGACGATATTCACTTCGGGCGGCGGCGGCGCGGATGGCGCTTCGGACGAGCAACTGGTCAGCAGCAGGACGAGTGCGGCGCCGACGGCGCAGCGGGGAGGAGAGACGCGACTCATGTTGACCCCTGAAAAATCGCTGTTGTGCGGGATGTTTTTATAGGCGAAAGCTTGCGCCGACGATGCTCTGTAATTCAAATTACAGTCATGGGCAAGGGACGAGGAATGAAAAATTGACGGAGCCGGGAACGACTTTATCTCAAAGAGATACAGGATCACCGCGCGAACGGCGGCACAATGCGATTCTGGATGCGGCGGAGGCTCTGTTCCTCGAACAGGGTTATGACCGCACCAGTCTCGCCGACATTGTCCGGCGTTCGGGTGGCTCTCTGGCGACGCTTTATGACCTTTTCGGGAACAAGCAGGGCCTGCTGCGCGCCATGGCGACGCGGTGGTCCGAAGAGACTGCGTTCAGCCCCCCCGATCCGGCGGCGACCGCGGCCATGTCGAACGTGGACCTTCTTAAAAGCTATGCCTATCGGCAGAGCGATGCGATGCAGTCGCCGCGCGCGATAGCGCTCATGCGGATGCTGGTGTCGGAAAGCGTGCGCGACCGTGATTTCGCGGTCGGCATCTATCGCGACATCCATCTGCCCGCGATCGCCGAATTGACCGAACTCTTCACCCGCTGGGCGGCGGCGGGCGAGGCCGACATTGACGATCCCGAAGCCGCAGCGAAATTGTTCCTCAACATCGTATTCGGCGATTCGATGCTCAACGCGCTGGCGGGAATCGAGGAAGAATGGCTGGGCAGGGAAGAGATCGACTGGCGCCTTCGGCCGTTCATATCGCATTTCAGGATATGCCAGATTCATTGACACGGCTGTCAATAGCTGAAAGCATTGCGCTTCCTGCCTTTTTGGGGAGCGTCGTCACATGGCCAGTTCCGCCCTGCCAACGGCCGCGTCCGCGCCCCGCCCGCCGGCGCTGCGGCCGCGGGTCGTCGCGGCCTATGCTGCGACCGCAGGGCCAACGGCAATGCTCGCGCTGCCGTTCAGCGTCTATCTCCCGCCCTATATCGCCGAAGGCGGGGTGATTCCGGTGGCGCTCGTCGGGTTGCTTTTTTCGCTCACGACGATCTGGGACGGGGTGGTCGATCCGCTGATCGGGACGATGGTTGATCGCGTCCGCACCGGGCTCGGCGCGCATCGCCGCTGGATGCTGATCGCGTTGCTGCCACTCGGCCTGCTGCTGCTTGCGCTCGTCGCGGTCGGCGACCGCTTACCGTTCGCCGCGCTGTTTCTGATTATGGTGCTCTTCTACTCCAGCTTCAGCCTTTACGAAGTCGCCCAGCTGTCGTGGGGTTCGGCGCTCGTGCGCACCCCCGCCGACAGCGCGCTGCTCTACGGGATGCGCGACTGGTTCGCGAAGATCGCGCTGATCCTGGCCTTCGCCGCTCCTGCGGCGGCACAATTGCTCATGCCGTCGATCAGCCTGCAGGGACGGATCATCGCCTATGCCAGTCTCTTCCTGCTTTTGGCGCCGGTCGCCCTCTATGCCATCGCGCGCGTCCCGCGGCGTCGCGTCGTCGCCGAACCGGGAATCGGCTGGCGCCACGAAATGCGCGTCTCGCTTGGCTTTCCGCCAATGATGCTGCTCTTCGGCGTGCAGTTCCTCAACAGTTTCGCGTTCGGATCGCTCACCTCGCTATTCGTCTTTTTTGCCGATGCCGTGTTGGGCCTCGACGCCCAGAGCGCGGTGCTTCTGTTCGCGAGCTTCGTCGGCGGCGCGCTGGCTTCGCCCGTCTGGACTTTCCTCGCGCGGCGCTTTGGCAAACCGCCGATGATGATTGCGATGGCGCTGCTCATTTCGACGCTCCTCGTGGCCACGCTGGGACAGGCGCCACGCGGGCTTGCGCAGGCGACGCTCTTTTCGCTGGCGCTCGGCACCGGTTTCGTCGGCCTGCTGTTCATTCACTCGATGCTCGCCGATCTGATCCCGCGCGATGCCGAACGCTGCGGCCGGTCGCGCGCGGCCTTCTTGTTCGCGCTGCTCAACCTGATGCAGAAGTTCGGCGTCGCGGCGGCGATCGCGGTCAGCTATGCGATGCTCGACCTTGTCGGCTTCGATCCCAGGGACGGCGCCGCCGCGGCGCGCGAGCTGCATTTCCTTTTCGCGCTCCAGCCGACCGCCAGCTGGGCGGTGATGGTGCTGCTGCTCCTGCTGATGCGCCGTGACTTCGCCCGCGACCATCCGCTTGCAATCGCCACGGCGCGCAAGTAAAGGCCGCTTTCATTCGGACAGATGCGCCGTTTTCCTTCCGCCTTTCGCCGACATGCTCGGGGAGGGTGGGCGGACTGTTGCCCGAAGCGCGCTTGACGCGCCGGGCGCGACGACCCATCTGGCCGGTAACTTTGACGCTTACGAGGACCGAACGGACATGGCGAAAGTCAAAATCGGCGAATTCGTCAACCAGGTGAAGACCGAAGCTGGCAAGATCGTCTGGCCTACCGGCCGCGAAACGGTGCAGACGACGATCCTGGTGCTGATCATGGCCACGATCCTGTCGCTCTTCTTCCTCGGCGTCGATACGGTTTTCAGTTACATCGTCAGCTGGCTGACGTCGCTCGCGCGCTAACGCCCGCGGCTTTCAGGGACAGGATACGGATCATTATGGCGCGCTGGTACATCATTCACGCCTATTCGGGTTTCGAGAACAAGGTTCGCGATTCGGTGCTCGCCGAGGCCGAGCGCATGGGCCTCACCGACTTCGTCGAGGCGGTCGAGGTGCCGGTCGAAACCGTCACCGAGGTCAAGCGCGGCAAGAAGGTTCAGGCCGAACGCAAATTCTTCCCCGGTTACGTCCTCGCCAAGCTGACGATGACCGACGATGTCTATCACCTCGTCAAGAATACGCCGAAGGTCACGGGATTCCTCGGCTCGTCGGGCAAGCCGCAGGCGATCAGCGAGGCCGAAGCCGCGCGCATCCTGAACAGCAAGGAAGAGGCCGCGGCGCGTCCGAAGACCGAAATCCGGGTCGATTACGAAATCGGCGATCAGGTCAAGGTGCTCGAAGGCCCGTTCGCGAGCTTCAACGGCGTGGTCGAGGAACTCGATTTCGACAAGGCGCGCGTGAAGGTCAGCGTCTCGATCTTCGGCCGCGCCACGCCGGTCGAACTCGATTTCGAGCAGGTGGAACGGATGAAGTGACGACCCCAAAAGGTCGTCATCCCCGCGAACGCGGGGATCCAGCGAAAGATGGGATGATCGCATGAGCCTGACTCCCGACGCGATTCAGGCCCGCGTGGAACGCGCGCGCGAAATCCAGGCCACCTTTTCGCCCGAAAAGGTCGTCGCGGCGGTGACGCGGCTGTTCGACCTCGAACCCGTGCCGGGGCTGGAGGATGAGTTCACCTTTCCCGCCTTTGCCAAGCCGACGCGCCAGCGCATCTTTGGCGGGCAGGTGATCGCGCAGGCGCTCGTCGCCGCGGCGCGCACCGTCGATCCCGGAAAGGCGGCGCATTCGCTGCACGCCTATTTCCTGCGCGGCGGCGACGAGGCCAAGCCGCTCCATTTCCGCGTCCACCGCGACTTCGACGGGCGCAGCTTCGCCAACCGCCGCGTCGTGGTGCGACAGGATGGCAAGGTGATCTTCAACCTCACCGCATCCTTTCACGCGCCCGAGCCGGGCGCCGCGCACCAGGCGCTGATGCCCGACCTGCTGCCGCCCGAAGAATGCGCCGAGTTCGTCGAGAATATGGCCGCCGACCCCAATGTCAGCGACGCGCAGCTCGACCGCATGGCGCGGCTGCGGCCGTTCGAGATTCGCAGTTTCCGTCCCCCCTCGACCGAAAAGGCCACGGCGCATTATCAATGGTATCGGCTCGCGGCGCCGATCGGCGACGATCCGCTGCTCCACCGCGCCTTCCTCGCCTATGCCTCCGACATGGGGCTGCTCTCCTCGTCGCTGTTGCCGCACGGTTTCACCTGGTCGACGCCGGGGCTGTTCTCGACCAGCCTCGACCATGCGATGTGGTTCCACGACGACATCCGCGTCGACGACTGGTTCGTCTATGTCATGGACAGCGACTGGACCGGCGGCAGCCGCGGCATCAATCGCGGGCTGATCTACCGCCAGGACGGCACGCTGATCGCCTCGGCGATGCAGGAAGGCCTGCTGCGCATCACGCCGCCCGAAGGCGCGGCGGGCGGATAGGGCGAGATCCCGGCCTTCGCCGGGATGACGATAAGGGCGACATTCTTTTGATCGTCATCCCGGCGAAGGCCGGGATCTCGCCGGTCCGTCGGCGACCAATGCTTGCCTTTTCCAGCCATACCCGCTAACGGCGCCGCTTCGCATCAGGCACGGGTGCGATTCCGCGCGGGAGGAGGGGTGATGCCCTCTGCTTGACCGCTTATTTTGAGCCCCGGATCAAGGTTCGGGGCGACAGAAAGAAAGGAGGCCGTCATGGCCAAGAAGATCAGCGGCTATATCAAGCTGCAAGTTCCGGCGGGGACCGCAAACCCCTCGCCGCCGCTCGGGCCGGCGCTCGGTCAGCGCGGCGTCAACATCATGGAGTTCTGCAAGGCGTTCAACGCCGCGACCGACGGGCTCGACAAGGGCACGCCGACGCCGACGATCATCACCGTCTACGCCGACAAGAGCTTTTCCTTCGTCACCAAGACGCCTCCGGCGACCTACCTCATCAAGAAGGCCGCGAACCTGAAGTCGGGCTCGAAGGAACCCGGCAAGATCAGCGGCGGCAAGATCGCGCGCTCGAAGCTCGCCGAAATCGCCGCGATCAAGATGAAGGATCTCAACGCCAACGACATCGAACAGGCGACGAAGATCATCGAAGGCAGCGCCCGCTCGATGGGCCTCGAAGTGACGGAGGGCTGACCATGGCCAAGCTGACCAAGAAGCAGAAGGCCCTCGAGGGCAAGATTGACAAGGCCAAGCTGCACGGCGTCGACGAAGCGATCAAGCTGGTGCGCGAGCTGGCTTCGGCCAAGTTCGACGAAACGCTGGAAATCGCGATGAACCTGGGCGTCGATCCGCGTCACGCCGACCAGATGGTCCGCGGCGTCGTCACGCTGCCCGCCGGCACCGGCAAGGACGTCAAGGTTGCCGTGTTCGCACGCGGCGACAATGCCGAAAAGGCGCTGGCCGCCGGCGCCGACAAGGTTGGCGCCGAAGACCTGATGGAAGACATGCTCGCGGGCAACCTCGATTATGGCCGCGTCATCGCGACGCCGGATATGATGGGCATCGTCGGGCGCCTCGGCAAGACGCTGGGGCCCAAGGGCCTGATGCCGAACCCGAAGCTGGGCACCGTCACCCCGAACGTCGCCGAAGCCGTGAAGGCCGCCAAGGGCGGTCAGATCGAGTTCCGCGTCGAAAAGGTCGGCATCATCCACGCCGGTCTCGGCAAGCTGTCGTTCGGCGAGGAAAAGCTCCGCCAGAACTTCGACGCCTTCGTCGACGCGATCGTCAAGGCGAAGCCGGCGGGCGCCAAGGGCAAATATGTCCGCAAGGTCGCGCTGTCGTCGTCGATGGGCCCCGGCGTGAAGGTCGATACGGCCGAACTGACCGGCGCCTGATCGAAGCGCATCGGATTTGGGGAAGGGCCGGGGGAAACTCCGGCCCTTTTCTTGTGGCCGCATCGGCGTACGGAAAGGGGGCATCGCGGTTTTCGGCCATGCCCTACCGGCGAGATCCCGCCCTTCGCCGGTATGACGATTAGATAGAGGGCAGCTTCCGGCCGTGCCGGCCGACGCCGCTCAATAAATGCCGCTGGTCCCCGGCGTCGTGACGCGCACCGTCGTTTCGACCGTGGGGACGACCGGCGGCGGCACCGGCGCGATCACCGTTGCGGCCGGTCGGCCGGGCTTGGCGAAGCTCGCCACAACAGGCGCGTCGCGCTCGTACAGGTCGGCGAGCTTTCTGACGCCGCCCTTGCCGTCGGGCACGACGGTCCAATAAGCGACATAGACGGGGAAGGGCTGGTCGAAGCCGAAGCGCGTCGTCTTGCCGCTGGCGATGGCTTCGCCAAACTCCTCGGGACTGCGCCCCGCGAACATCACCGCCATCAGGCCCGAGAAGTGCAGCGCGCGTTCGGTGCGGATGCAGCCGTGGCTGAAAGCGCGCGCCGCGGCATTGAACGCTTCCTTGGAGGGCGTATCGTGAAGATAGATGGCATGTTCGTTGAGCATTTCCATCTTCATCACGCCGAGCGCATTGTTCGGCCCCGGCTTCTGCACGACCGACAGCGTCTTGCCGCTGCCGGTCCAGGTATAGCCCTGCGCGCGCGCGGCGGCCGGGTTGCGCGCGATCGTCGCGCCGATGCCTTCGTTGATGATGCTGCGCGGCAGCGTCCAGTTCGGGTTGACGATGATCCCGGTCGCCATCGGGTTGAGCTGCGGCGTCGGGGTCGATTTCTTGCCAACGACGGCCTTGTGCGTCGCGATGACGGTGCCGCCGTGGACGACGCGCGTCAGATATTCGGGCACATTGCTGACGACATAGCGTTCGCCAAGGTCGCGCGGCATCCAGCGCCAGCGTTCCATGTTGACGCGGATCGCATTGGCGTCGGCGCTTGTCTTCGCCTTTTTCAGCGATGCCCTGAGCGCCGCGAAATCGGGATGGACGGGGTTCAGGCTCGCCAGCGTTTCGGGCACGGTAGCGGCGCCGAGCGCGGCGGTCAGCAGCGCGAGCAGCGGCTCGGTCTCGGCATCGCTGTCGGTCATAAACCATTGTTTGCGCGCCGCATTGGGCGTGCGCCCATCGCGCAGATGCGTTGCAAGCAGCAGGAAGGTTTCGGTCGCGAGCTTGTCGAGCCGGGCCTGATCGTCGGACAGGATCGCGGCGGCGAGCGCATCGGGATTATAATCTCTGGCGAACAGCCCCTCGTCGCCGACCCTTTCGATAAAGCTCAGCAGCGCGGTTGCATTCTCCTCCGACCAGCTCGGCATTTCGAGCTGCGCCGCGACGACCGGCGCGTCGTCGGTCACCTTGTCGGGCTGGAGGACGACCGAATCTTCCTTGACATCGGTTTGCGCGAAGGAAGGGGCCGCGAGCAACGCCAGCGGGATGAGAAACATCGCGGCGGGACGCGCCGGAAAAGAGGCTTTTTTGACCATAGTCAAAGCCCATAGCCAAAAAGACGCGTTAGCGAAAGTCAAGCGGAGCACGGCTCGGCGCACGAGGCCCAATGCCCTCTCCCCTGAAGGAGAGCGGGCGTGGCTCAGGCCCCGCCGCCCTCATCCTGCTTCGCCAGCCATTCTTCCAGCCATTTGATCGTATAATCGCCGTGGATGACGTCGGGGTCGGCGAGCAGCGCCTGATGGAGCGGGATGTTCGTCTTGACGCCTGCGATCACCATTTCCTCGAGCGCGCGGCGCATCCGCATCATGCAGCTTTCCCGGCTGCGGCCATAGACGATCAGCTTGCCGATCATGCTGTCATAATAGGGCGGGATCGAATAGCCCGCATAAAGCCCGCTATCGACGCGAACATGCATCCCGCCCGCCGGGTGATAGGCCGTGACCTTGCCCGGCGAGGGCAGGAAAGTGCGCGGATCCTCGGCATTGATGCGGCATTCGATCGCATGGCCGCGGAACTCCAGCTCTTCCTGCCTTACCGAAAGCCCGGCGCCGCCCGCGATGCGGATCTGTTCGCGCACCAGGTCGAAGCCGGTGATCATCTCGGTCACCGGATGTTCGACCTGGATGCGCGTGTTCATCTCGATGAAGAAAAATTCGCCATTTTCCCAGAGGAACTCGATCGTGCCCGCGCCGCGATAGCCCATCGCCGCCATCGCGTCGGCGCAGACCTTGCCCATGCGTGCGCGCTCCTCGGCCGAAATCACGGGCGAGGGGGCTTCCTCGAGCACCTTCTGGTGACGGCGCTGGAGCGAGCAGTCGCGCTCGCCGAGGTGGATGGCATTGCCGTTGCCGTCGCCGAACACCTGGAACTCGATGTGGCGCGGGTTGCCGAGATATTTTTCCATGTAAACGGTCGGGTCACCGAATGCCGCGGCCGCTTCGGATGAAGCCTGACCCATCAGGCTTTCGAGGCTGTCCTCGTCGGGCACCACCTTCATGCCGCGCCCGCCGCCACCGGAGGCGGCCTTGATGAGCACGGGATAGCCGATGTCCCTGGCGAGCCGTTTCGTCTCGTCGTTGAATGTGACGGCGCCCGGTGAGCCCGGAACCACAGGAAGGCCCAGCGCGACCGCGGTGCGCTTCGCCTCGACCTTGTCGCCCATCGTGCGGATATGCTCGGGCTTCGGGCCGACGAAGATCATGTCATGCGCTTCGATGATCTCGGCGAAGCGCTCGTTTTCGGACAGGAAGCCATAGCCCGGATGAATCGCGTCCGCGCCGGTGATCTCGGCGGCCGAGATGATCGCCGGGATGTTGAGATAGCTGTCTTTCGCCGCGGGCGGACCGATGCACACGGCTTCGTCGGCGAGGCGGACGTGCATCGCATCGGTGTCGGCGGTCGAATGGACCGCGACCGTCCGAATGCCCATTTCGTGACACGCACGGTGGATACGCAGCGCAATCTCGCCGCGGTTGGCGATGAGCAGTTTTTCGATGGCCATGGGCGGACCTTATCCGATGGTGAACAGCGGCTGGTCGAACTCGACCGGCTGGCTGTTCTCGACATGCACGGCTTTCAGCGTGCCCGCCGTCGGCGCGGTGATCGGATTCATCACCTTCATCGCCTCGATGATCAGGATCGTGTCGCCTGCCTTCACCGCCGAGCCGACGGTGGCAAAGTTCGGCGCGCCGGGTTCCGGCGCGAGATAGACGGTGCCGACCATCGGCGACTTGACCGCGTCGGCGAAGTTGTCGGCAGCGGGCGCGGCAGCAGCGGTAGCGGCAGCGGGCGTCGGAGCGGCGGCGGCGGGCGCGGCTGCCGCGGACGGCGGCGCATAGGCGACGGGCGCGGCGGCGGCGCTCAGGTTGCGCGCGACGCGCACCTTGCGGTCGCCGTCTTCGACCTCGATTTCGCTGAGCTGCGTGTCGTCGAGCAATTCGGCGAGCGCGCGAACGAAAGCCGGATCGATGTTGATGCCATTGTCTTTATGGTCACCCATGAGAATTGTCCTGTTGTTGCGGCGCCGTCGTCGAGGCGCCTGACCCCGTTTTTGATGCGCCCTATTGTCAGAGACGGGCGGCGGCGTCCAGCGCCAGCGTGTAGCTGTTTGCGCCATGCCCCGCAAAATGAGCCGCGGCCGCCATGCCGACATAGCTGATATGACGAAAGGGCTCGCGCTTTGCCGGGTCCGACAGATGCACCTCGATCACCGGCACCTTGATCGACTTGATCGCGTCGTGGATCGCAATCGACGTGTGCGTATAGCCTCCCGCGTTCAACAGCACGGCCTTGGCGCCCGATATATAGGCTTCGTGCAGCCAGTCGATCAGCACGCCTTCATGGTTGGTCTGGCGGCATTCGACGCGCAGGCCCAGCTCGGCCGCCTGCGCCTCCAGCCGGGCGTGAATATCGTTCAGCGTGTCATGGCCATAGATTTCGGGCTCGCGCGTGCCGAGCAGGTTGAGATTGGGGCCGGAGAGGACGAAGACGGTGGGCAGGTCGGGCAAAGGCTTGGCTTTCGGTTGCTACTATGCGCGCTCCCCCTATATGGGCTGCTCGGCAAAAGGCAAAGCAAGGCGGAATCCCAAGTGATCTCGGTCATTCTCAACGGCGAGCCGCGGCAGGTGCGCGAAGGCAGCATCGCCGATCTCGTCGCGTCGCTCGGCCTCGACGTCAAAAAGGTCGCGGTCGAACGCAATCGCGCGATCGTGCCGCGCTCGACGCTCGCCGACGTCGCGCTCGCCGAAGGCGATGCGCTGGAGATCGTTCATTTCGTGGGAGGCGGTTGAGTTGTCATCGGATCAATGGAGTGTCGCCGGGCGGACATTTACGTCGCGACTGATCGTCGGCACCGGCAAGTACAAGGATTTCGAGCAGAATGCCGCCGCGGTCGCGGCGTCGGGGGCGGAAATCGTCACCGTCGCGGTGCGCCGCGTCAATGTGTCCGATCCGGCGGCGCCGATGCTGACCGACTATATCGACCCCAAGAAGATCACCTACCTCCCCAACACCGCAGGCTGCTTCAACGCCGACGACGCGATCCGCACGCTGCGCCTCGCGCGCGAGGCGGGGGGATGGGATCTGGTGAAGCTCGAGGTGCTCGGTGAGGCGAAGACGCTCTATCCGAACATGCGCGAAACGCTCGAGGCGACCGAGGTGCTCGCCAAGGAGGGTTTTCTGCCGATGGTCTATTGCGTCGACGATCCGATCGCGGCGAAGCAGCTCGAGGATGCGGGTGCGGTCGCGATCATGCCGCTGGGTGCACCGATCGGGTCGGGCCTCGGCATCCAGAATCGCGTGACGATCCGCCTGATCGTCGAGGGCGCGTCGGTGCCGGTGCTCGTCGACGCCGGCGTCGGCACGGCGAGCGATGCGGCGGTGGCGATGGAACTCGGCTGCGACGGCGTGCTGATGAATACTGCTATCGCCGAAGCCAAAGACCCCGTGCGCATGGCGCGCGCGATGAAGCTCGCGGTCGAGGCGGGGCGCGATGCCTATCTGGCGGGCCGGATGGGCCAGCGCCGTTATGCCGACCCGTCGAGCCCGCTGGCGGGGCTCATCTGATCGGAGAGTCGTTCATTCCGGCGGTTGCAGCAGACTGAGTTCGTTTGTCAGCTTGATCCGGTCGATCTGTGCCTTGAGCATCGCGATGTCGGCGTTGATCTGCGCCAGTTCGGCGGCGGCGAGCCGTTCCGCCGAATCGTCGCGCGCCGCTTCGATCAGCGCTTTTTGCTTGGTCAGCATGTCGAGTTGATATTGCAGCCGCGCCAGATCCTCGGCGCGCGCGGCCGCGGCGGTCTCGCGGAGATATTTTTCGTCGGCGCGCCGCCGGTCCTCGCGCTTTTCGGCGTCGCTGCGCACACGTTCGGCGATGTCCGTGGCGCTCGTCGCCAGCCGCGCAAGCGCGGCTTCCTTGGTTTCATATCGCTGCTTTTCGATCCGGCCGTCCTTGCGCAGTTCGACCGACAGCAGTTCATTTTCAAACGGACCGCTCGCGAACTTCAGAAAACGCAGCGTACCGAGCTGGGGCACCCATAATGGTTCATCCTTCAACGCGGTCTTCCAGTCCGCAGACCCGGAAAGGCGATATTCGGCGACAAGGCTGGCGCGGACCGGCTCGCGAATCAAAAGGCCCCTGGCCGGTGCCCCGGATGGCAGCTGGTAGGCGAGGCTGGCGGTGCCGTCGGCGACCCAGCGGGTCTGAGTGACGGGGGCGAACCGCAGCCGGACGTCGATCGATTTCCGGAGGACCGCAATCACCGCTTCGCAATGCGCGTCGAGCGCCGCGTCATCGCCGGCGAGGGTTGCAGGATCGAGCGGCACGCCGCTGACGCCGTTCCAGGCGACAAGTTGAAAATTGGCGCAGAATTTTCGTAGCTTGCGCGAGGAATCCGAAAAGCGGACGTCGTGCTGGAGATCTTCCGCGCGCGGCGTCGCCGACGAGGCGGTGGGCCAGCGAAGTTCGGTTTTCGCGCTGAGCGCGGCGGTCGCGTCGGCCAGCGCCGTCTGGGCGGTCTCGATCGCGGCCGCAAGCTGCTGCTGCTTCTGGACCTCCTGATACAACTCGTCCATCATCGCCTTGTCGAACCGGCGAAACACCGCGAGTTCTTTCAGGCGTACGACATGGGCGTTGACGGCATCGAGCTCGGCGTTCAGCCGTTCGAGATTGTCGGTTTCGGCCTCAACCGCGGCCAGACGCTTCTGCGCCTCCGCCGAGCACCACAAGCGGATGGACTGCGAGCTTTCGAGCACATTTTTCCAGGGCGAGGACTCGCCGACCGCGTCCAGCGGCACCGGGATGCCCGCGGTCGCCCCGGCAATCGCGATCCCGGTCCGCGCGACGGCCACGAGGATGTCGCCGGTTCGGTCGTCGGCGCTGGCGTTGAACGATTTGAGCGTGTCGAGATCGTCATATTTCTCGATCGCGAGCGAGGATGTCTTGAAAACCGAACTGAGCGCGGAGGGGTCGATCTCGAACCTTTCGCCTTCGACATAGGACTCCTTGGCGGTCGCCTTGACCGCGAACACAGGCGCGGCCGTCGCGTCGCAGGAGGAAAGCGACCGGGCTATCTCCAGATCGAACTGGACCATCGGAAGGGCGTAGGAGGCGCCCTTCAGCGCTTCGCCCTCTGCGGGCGGGGCAATGTCCTGCGTCCGAAAAGTCGCAACATGGGTACAGGCCGCAAGCGGCACGATCATGGCTGCGGGAATAAAATTGCGCATCGCCGAACTCCCCCCGAACAGGACAAGAATGGAACTGTTTTTGCGATGCCCAGAAGTCGAGGATGCCCGAACCGGCGCTGATTGCAACCGATATCGTGGCCACATTGGCACGAAGCGCGACCTGTCCCGGCGCGGCGTCGCCTGATCGTCGCCGACGGAACGATGGCGGCATGCGGGCGTTGCCTTATCAGGAGGTTGATCGACAGCCTCTTGGAAAACAACGGAGAAATGTCATGGGTGAACTCACCGACAAAGCGAAAGGCCTGGCCAACGAAGCCGTGGGCAACGTCAAGCAGGCGATCGGCAAGGCGACGGACAATGAGCGCCTGCGCGCCGAGGGCGAAGTGCAGGAGCGCAAGGGCGAGGCCGAGAATCTGAAGGGTACGGTCAAGGGCGCGCTCGGCGACAAGGTCTGACGCGCGGCCGTCCTTATGCTTGAGAAGGCTCCGGGGCGCCAGTCCCCGGCGCCTTTCTTTCCCGCTTGAAGGAGAGCCTATTTGCCGCCTGATGCCACCAGGTCCACGTCGGTCATCCCGCCGTCGCGGCGCAGCATCAGCACATAGGCCAGATCGCCCTTGGTGCCGCCGAGCATATGTTCGTTGCCGTTGACGCGGTGGTCGCTCGTATAGCCTGCGCGGATCGCCATGGTGTGATAATAGTCGAGCACCGCCTGCATCGACGCCGCGGTCTGGAAATTGACGACGCGCAGGTTGCACTTGCCGCCATCGACGCCCGCGGCTTCGCGCAGCGTCGCGCGCGGATAGACTTTGAATGCCGCGGGCAGACGGTTCGCCCAGCCATTGCCATAGGTCAGCTTCGCGTCGCAGCCGCCCCTTTGCTGGTCGCGCGCGAGTGCGCCGATCGTGACCGGGCGCGCCTGCGCCTCGCAGCCGTCACAGCCGGCTTCCAGCGGCAGCGCCTTGGGCGCGGGGAGCAGCTTGCCCGCCTTGAGCGCCGCAGCGGCCTCTGCCGCCGTCGCCGCCTTGCCGCCCGCAAGGCCGGGAACGCCGCCGTCGACCGGACGGTTGCCGGGCCCGGCGGCGTTGCGATTCGATTGCCCCGCGAGCTTGGGGTCCACCATGATCCTGTCTTCGAGCGCGCCCCTGATCGCGGGATCGCCGCTCGCCAGATCGCCGTCGAGCGGTGCCAGGTCGGACTTGGCTTCGGGTTGGTCCCGGCACCCGCCGAGCGGCATCGCCGCCATCAGCAGCCCGGCGACCAGCCATTTTCCGCGCACCATCATCGCTAACACTCCCTTAATCTTTCCCCCGGATTGCCCGATCCTGGTTAAAAAGGGGCAAAGAAAATGCGTTAACGGGTAAGGCTTTATTAGCCAAAACCTGTCTCGGACCGAGACGCTTTCGGCGCGCAGCGAATGAGCCGCGAGGTTTCGACCGCCGCCTGGCGGTGAACGACGGCGGCGCGATAGACGGGGTCGGTGACCATTTCCAGAAAGGCGCCGCTGTTCGGATATTCGGCGATAAAGACCGCATCCCAGCGCTCGGCCGCGGGGCCGATCACCATCGCCTCCATCGTGCCCGTCCAGACGATCCGCCCGCCGACACGCCGGAAGACCGGGCCGCTGTCGGCGCCATAATGGCGGTAGGCCTCGGCGCCCGTCAGACCCTCAGCGGCAAGCGGATGATCGGGCGGATAGGCGGCCTTGCCGCGGAAGCGGACAAGGTTGAGCATGTGAATGACGGTATCGCGCGGCAGCGCCTTGAAGGCGTCGAACTGCGCGCGTTCGGGGTCGATATGCTGGTCGGTCACGGGCGGAACTCCTTTCGCTTGCTACGCCAGGCGTCGGCGCTTTGCGTCCAGGCATCGACGGGTGCGTCCTCAAAGGGCGCGGGGAGGCGGGTCGGTCCGCTGTTCCTCGCCCCCAGCCGCGTCGCCAGCGCCTGCGACCGCGTGTTCGCGGGGTCGATGCTGTGCATCAGCTCGGGCCATTTCAGAAACTCGACCGCAAAGTCGCACGCCGCGATACAGCCTTCAAAGGCATAGCCCTTGCCGGCAAACTTCGCGCGCACGCCGTAACCGATTTCAGGCGCGGGCCAGCCGTCGGGCTCCCACGGGCCGAGGCGGCCGACCCATTCGCCGCTGGCGCGCTCAATCACCGAGAACATCGAAAAGCCGCGGATATGCCAGGCGCCGGCGAGCGTACACCATTGACGCCAGGCCGCCGACCGCGGGCAGACGCCGCCGATGAAGCGCATCGTCTCTTCTTCGGCGCACATCGCGGCAAAAGCGTCGAAATCCTCCGCCGCGGGTGGACGAAGGATCAATCGCTCGGTGACGAGCAGAGGGCCGTTCAGCATGATATTCACTTTCCCGCAGCGTTGGACGACGCTTGTGGGGCAAGAACGGCCGATGAACAAGACGCACACGCTTGAGGGCACCGGCGTTAACCGGTGCCCTCGCCATCAGCGTGTGCGGGTGGAGGGGTCTCAAACCCGCACGCGAGACGGTTTCTGTTCGTTAGCGGCAGCGATATTTGTCGCGGTCGATCTCGCGACCGAGCAGCGCACCGCCCGCGGCGCCAAGCACGGTGCCGAGCAGCTTGTCGCCGTCGCCCGCGATCTCGTGCCCCGCGAGGCCGCCGACGGCGCCGCCGATCAACAGGCCGGTGGTGCCATTGTCCTTCCGGCAATAATAGCGGCCGTCATCGCCGCGCCAGATGCGCGAATCCCGACCAAGACGCTCGCCACGCGCATAATAGCGGCGATCCTTGCGCTTGCGGTGAAAGTCCGACGCCTGGTCGAACGCGTGATAACCCGGCGCCTTTGCCGGGGTGGTCACACCCGCATGGAGCGGCGTGGTGCCAAGGACGCTGGCGGCGACGAATGCGCCCATCAGGCCTTTGCTCAAGATACGCATGACAAGTCCTTTCCTGGTTCGGCGCTTCCACCCCGCAGGACGGGGTCGGGCGCTTCGGGAAGAAAAACGAGCCAGGCCCGAATCCCGTTGCATGAACCTGAAACAACAAGATGAATCGACCGCATCCATCGACGAACCGAAAGCCCCTTGCCGCATCGGCGGCGGCGTGCGAGAACTCCGGCCATGCTCAACATCGCTTCGCTCGCCATCGGGGTTATCGCTCTGATTCTCGCGGTTTTCGCCTTCATTCCGCTGCTCGGCTGGGCAAACTGGGTGATCGTGCCTTTCGCCGTGGTCGGCCTCGCCCTCGGCGCGATGTCGGACAAGACGAGCGGGCGGAACCTCAACATCGTGGTCGTCATCATCGGCGTCATCCGCCTGATGCTGGGCGGCGGCATCATCTGATCTTCTAGAAGCGCGGCGCCATGGCACAGACAGCGGCCCCCGCGGGGAGCGACCAGGGCGGCCTGCCCTTTGCGATCGCCGCCTATGGCATCTGGGGATTTGTCCCGCTGTTCTTCAAGCTCGTCGACAGCGTCCCGCCGGTCGAAGTGCTGACACAGCGGATCATCTGGTCGCTGCCGCTCTGTTTCCTCATCATGCTTTTCCGGCGCCAGATCGGCGAATATCTGGCGGCGCTCAAGGACTGGCGGACGCTGCGCCTGCTGCTCGCGAGCGCGCTGCTGATCGCGGTCAACTGGCTCGTCTATATCTATGCGATCTTCACCGACCATGTGCTCGCCGCGAGCCTCGGCTATTATCTCAATCCGCTCGTCAATGTGATGCTGGGGATGCTCTTCCTCGGCGAGCGGCTGTCGCGGATGCAGCTGCTCGCGGTGGTGATCGCGGGCATCGGCGTCGCGATCCTGCTCGCGGGGGCGCTCGATACGCTGTGGATCAGCCTGACGCTGGCCTTTTCCTTCGGCGTCTATGGTCTGCTGCGCAAGGTTGTGCCGGTGGGATCGCTTCCCGGCCTGTCGGTCGAAACGACGGTGCTGCTGCTGCCGTCGCTTGCGCTATCGGCCTGGTATATCGGCATCGGCGACGGTCGCGGCTTTGCTTCCGACACGTCGATCAGCCTGCTGTTGATGGCGGGCGGGGTGGTGACCGCGGTGCCGCTGCTGCTCTTTGCGACGGCGGCGCGGCGGATGAGCTACGCCGCGCTCGGCTTTGTGCAGTATCTGGCGCCGACGATCCAGTTCCTGCTCAGCCTGTTCGTTTTCGGCGAGCCAATGAAACCCGCCCAGCTTGCCTGTTTCGTGCTGATCTGGATCAGCATCGGGGTGTTCAGTTTCGACATGTGGCGCAAGATGCGCGCCGAGCGGATGATCGAGGTGGCCTAATCACCGTCGCTCCCGCGAAGGCGGGGGCCGCCAGCGACCTCGATCGATCGCACAGACGCCGCCTTCATCCCTTCCCGTCATCCCAGCCTTCGCCGGGATGACGATATAGTCAAATAAGGGTCCGCTGGATCAGACCAGCCGCCAGCCGATCGTTTCGCCCGCGTGGAAGGGAACAACCTCGCCGATCCGGTCGGGGACGATGATTTCGGCGCGCTCCAATGTCACCGTTCCCTCATTGAGCGGCAGGCCGTAGAAGCGCGGGCCATGCTCGCTGGCAAATCCCTCGAACTTGTCGAGCGCGCCGTCCTGATCGAATGCCATCGCATAGCTTTCGAGCGCATACGGCGCATTGAAAATGCCCGCGCAGCCGCACGACGCTTCCTTGGTGTGGACCGCGTGCGGCGCGCTGTCCGTGCCGAGGAAGAATTTGGGCGAGCCCGATGTCGCCGCGGCGCGCACCGCGAGCCGGTGATGCTCGCGCTTGGCGACGGGCAGGCAATAGGCGTGCGGCCGGATGCCGCCGACGAGCATCGCGTTGCGATTGATGTGGAGATGCTGCGGCGTGATCGTTGCGGCGACATTGGCGGGCGCGTCGGCGACGAACTGCGCGGCCTCGGCGGTGGTGATATGCTCGAAAACGATCTTGAGCGCGGGCAGCGCGCGCACCAGCGGTTCGAGCGTGCGGTCGATGAACACCGCCTCGCGGTCGAAGATGTCGACGTGCGCGTCGGTGACCTCGCCGTGGATGAGCAACGGCATGCCGATGTCCTGCATCCGTTCGAGCACGCCCATGATGTTCGCGACGTCGGTGACGCCGTGCGCGCTGCCCGTGGTCGCATGGGCGGGGTAGAGCTTGGCGGCGGTGAACACCCCCTCGGCATGGCCGCGCGCGATTTCGTCCGCGTCGGTGGCGTCGGTCAGATAGGCGACGATCAGCGGAGTGAAGTCAAACCCGGCGGGCACCGCGGCATTGATCCGTTCGCGATAGGCGCGGCCTTCCTCGGCGGTGGTCACGGGCGGCGACAGGTTGGGCATGACGATCGCGCGCGCGAACTGGCGCGCGGTATAGGGCGCGACATGGGCCAGCATCGCCCCGTCGCGCAGATGAACGTGCCAGTCGTCGGGGCGGCGGATCGTCAGGCGGTCGGTCATGTCATTCTCCCCCCTCTCCTTCAGGGGAGGGGCTTTAACTTGGCTCCCGCGCTCCCTATTGTCCGCGCATGGCTAACACAACCCTCATGGACCGCGCGCTCATCCGCCTGTCGGGCGAGGACGTCCGCGGTTTCCTCCAGGGCCTCGTCACCAATGATGTGGCAGGCAATCTGCCCGTCTGGGCGGCGCTGCTGACACCGCAGGGCAAGGCGCTGTTCGATTTCCTGATCTGGGGCGATGGCGACGACATATTGATCGACTGCGAGCGCGACGCGGCGGGTGACCTTGCCAGGCGGCTGACGCTCTATCGCCTGCGCCGCGCGATCACCATCGCGCGCGAACCCGATCTGTGCGTCCATTGGGCGCCCGGCGGCGACCTTGGCGTCGTCGATCCGCGTCTGCCTGAACTCGGCCAGCGCTGGCTGGCGCCCGCGGCGGAAGGCGAGGGCGCCGACGCCGCGTGGCGCGCGCACCGGCTGGCGCTCGGCGTCGCCGAGGGGCGCGGCGAGCTGGGCGACGGCACGACGCTGTGGCTCGAATGCAATGCCGCCGAGCTTAATGGCGTCAGCTTCGTCAAGGGCTGCTATGTCGGACAGGAAAATACCGCGCGGATGAACTGGCGGCAAAAGGTCAACCGACGGCTCGTCGTCGTGCCGATCGCCGATGCCGATGAAAAAAGGCAGATCGTTGCCTATTCCGACCTTGGCTGGTCGGTCGAGCATCGGCGGGTCGAGGCGATCGATCCCGCCGCCGCGCCGCCGTGGATGCGCGAGGGGCTTCTCGCCAGTTCATGACAGGTGCAGCCATGTCTGCTATCATCGTGTCGATGCGCGCCCTGCTGCTCTTGTCGGCGTTCGCCGCCGCTATCGCCCCCACCGCGCCGCTGGCCGCGGCGCCCGAATCGCTGCTGCCGGCCGAAGCCGAAGCCCCGCGTCCGCCCGCGCGGCTCGCGCCGCTCGCGGCCGATTCGGCGTGGACCCCGCGTTTCGCCGCAGCGGCGGACGAACTGGCGGCGGCGCTGCGCGCGCGCGACGAGGCGCGCTGGGCGGCGATGCTCGGCGGCCAGTGGCTCGCGCCCGCCGATCGCGCGCGGGTGCGGGCGATGCTCGCCGACCACGACAGCCCGTTCGGCGAAGCCCTGTGGGGCCGGGCGACGCCGCACCGCGCAATCTTCGGCTGGAGCGCCCCCGCTTCATGGAGCGCCGACGAGCGCGCGGCGATCGAGGCGGGGCAGGAGGCCGAGGCGCTGGTGTGCTGGTCATCGCGCGGCGAAAGCGTGTGGCCGACGACCGCATCGGAGGCCGACAATCGGCCCGGACGCCCTTATGCCTGCGCACGCATCGCCTACAGCATTCGCGGCGAAACGCCCAGGTGGCGCGCCTTCATCGAGCAGGGCGGCGGCGCGTTGGCCGGAACTGCCACGAACCGCGATCCCGCTTAACCAATCCCCAACCCCTGTTTGCGACAAGGATGCCCATGATCGGGCGGTTTCTTGGTTTGGCGGTTGCGATTACCGCGGTGTCGGTCGGCGTGGCGAGCGTTGCCAGCCGCTCGACGGGTGAGGATCGCGCCGAAACGGCGGCCGAGGATCCATCGACCAACAGCAATTGGACGACCGCGCGCGGCAGGCGCGGCGGCTGGTCGTCGGCGCCGGCTCCGGCTTCGTCCGGTGGCGAGGTGCGCCTCGCGCGGGCGGGCGATTCGCATTTTTATGCCGATACGCAAGTCGATGGCGCCTCTATCCGAATGATGGTCGACAGCGGCGCGTCGATCGTCGCGCTGACACGGCGCGACGCCGAGGCGATCGGGATCGACGTCGACCGCCTGCCGATTGGCGGCATGGCGCGCACCGCGGGCGGCGACGTGCCGATGCGGACGGTGATGCTGGACAGCGTCGAAGTGCAGGGGATCGAGGTGCGCGACGTCCGGGCGGCGGTGATCGACGCCGACATGGGCGTGTCGCTGCTCGGACAGAGTTTTTTATCGAAGCTCGACGCAGTGAATGTCGAAGGCGACACGATGACTCTGCGCTGAGGCGCTGGCGCCCTATTTTGCCTTCTTGTCGATCAGCACCGCCTGCTGCCACTTGCTCGGCGCCTTGTCGGTGCGATGAATACATCCGGCCCAGCAGCAGGGGCGCTTTTTTCCTTCGTGCAATTCCTCGACGGTCCGCACGATCCGGCGCGCGCGCGTCTTGTCCTGCCTGGCGTCATCGACCCAGCAGATGAACTCGTTGCGCCCGAGCGGGGTCAGCGCCTGCCACAGCGCCAGCGCCGCTGGATCGGCCGTGATGGCCGCCTGCATATCCGCCCGCGCCTCGTGCACGGTTCCGTGAAGAAAAGCCTCGGTCATGGCGTGAGGCCATAAGCCAGCCCCGTTGCCGGGTCAAACGGCGGGGAGGGAGCGCGGCTTGCCATTTGTGCCGCTTTTCCCCACATCACCGGCATGAACGCTCCCAACCCCCCGATGCGCGCGGCGATCGTGCCCGTCACCGCCTTTCAGCAGAATTGCACGCTCCTCTGGTGCACCGAAACGAACAAGGCGGCGTTCGTCGATCCCGGCGGCGACCTGCCCAAGCTGAAGGAGGCGGTGCGCCAGACGGGCGTGGAGGTCGAGAAGATCCTCGTCACCCATGGCCATATGGACCATTGCGGACAGGCCGGAATGCTGGCGAAGGAACTCGGCGTGCCGATCGAAGGGCCGCACGAGGACGACCGTTTCTGGATCGAACGCTTTGCCGAGGATGGCGCGCGCTTCGGCATGATCGGCGAGCCGTTCGAGCCCGACCGCTGGCTGGTCGACGGCGACACGGTGACGGTGGGCAATCTCGTGATCGACGTCATCCATTGCCCCGGCCACACGCCGGGACATGTCGTGTTCCATCATGCGCCGTCGAAGCTGGCGATCGTCGGCGACGTCATCTTTCAGGGCTCGATCGGGCGCACCGATTTTCCGCGCGGCAATCACCAGCAACTGCTCGCATCGATCACACAGAAATTGTGGCCGCTCGGCGGCGACACGACCTTCCTGCCGGGGCATGGCGCGCACAGCAGTTTTGCGCACGAACGCCGCACGAACCCGTTTGTGAGCGATATGGCTTTGAACAACCAGAGTGTTTTCAAGTCGGGTGAAATCACCTGATGACTCGGAAAACACGGCAATACAAGAATCTAGGTGTTTGGTCCCAGCATGTGGTGGGTTGGCTGAACGATAAAGGCGTCTGGGTTTGATTTCCAGAGTTCGTCGATGGCCTGATATGGCGTTCTGAACTTGAGAGCCTTGAGCTGCTTGGCGAAGTTGTAGGCGACCAGCCAGTCGGCGACGTGTCGTCGTAGCTCCTGGATCGAGGCGTAATGGAAGGATTTGACGGTCGCGTCCTTGATGGTTCGGACCATCCGCTCGGCTTGGCCATTGGTCCAGGGATGGCAAGGCTTGGGCAGCCGGTGCTCGATGCCGTTTTCGAGGCAGACGCGCTCGAAGATGTGGATCAGGTAGCTTCTGCTCTGGCCCCGCTGCAGCTGGACGAACTGTACGCCGTTGTCGGTCAGCACGGTGTGGATCATGTAGGGTACGGTTCTGACCAACGACTTGAGGAAGCCGGCGCCGGCGAGCTTGGTAGCCTTGCGGTAGATGCGGGCGAAGACCAGCTTCGAGGTGCGGTCCACGGCGACATAGAGGAAGGCCTTGCCGCCCTCATAGCGCAGCTCGGCAATGTCGATGTGGAAGTAGCCGATCTCGTAGTTCTTGGCTTGCCTATCCGATGATCCCCCGGATCATCGGATCACGCCTGCGCTCTTCGGCTTCTCGCGGTCGGCCTTGGGCAGTCGGCTGATGCCGTGCCGTTGCAGACAGCGGTGCAGCGACGAGCGGGTCAGGTGCGGGATTACGTCCTTGAGCACGATGTAGACATCGTCGAGCGGCAACCGGGCCTGCACGCGCAGCGCGACGATCGCGGCCTCCTCCATCGGCGAGAGCACGGTGCTGCGGCGTTCCTTCGGCCCCATCGGCATGTCCTCCACAGACTGCCGATGCCGCCACTTCAGGACGGTCTTCTCGTTGGTCCCGTACTTCTTGGCAAGGCTCGCGACCGAAGCTTGCGATCGCTGTAGCTCGCCTCGAATGGCGTGCGTGATCTTCCCCCGGTTGCGCGGACACCGATGAACGGCTCATTGGAGCGAGGAGGTGTAAGATGGCGAAGGTTGGGAAGCGATATTTCACAGACGAGTTCAAGCGCGAGGCTGTGACGCTGTG
>Ga0164290_1000894_pt1 | contig 67746 bp, 49 predicted proteins | sample Micstemetagenome_FD_108782 | JGI IMG/M metagenome (GOLD analysis project Ga0164290, IMG submission 108782) | Contaminated culture microbial community from soil near Moab, Utah, USA - Microcoleus steenstrupii SON62 (Illumina Assembly) | ecosystem: Environmental > Terrestrial > Soil > Soil crust...
AGGATTAGTTTGCGTAGGATTAGTTTGCGTAGGATTAGTTTGCGTAGGATTAGTTTGCGTAGGATTAGTTTGCGTAGGATTAGTTTGCGTAGGATTAGTTTGCGTAGGATTAGTTTGCGTAGGCGTTGAAGTTGTATTTATTGGCGCTAGAGCAGTTCCACTGATAGACGGTGTTGTAATATGGTTTCCTAATGCCTCTGCAATTCTCTTCAACGAGCGTACAAGTCGATCATAACCTGTTTTTTCAAATAGATCAACCCATTGCCACTGTCTTAACCTATCGGGGACAATGCAATCCTCAAGTCGAGCTGGTATGATGTAAATCACGCCTGGCGGCTTTTCTTCTGCTACATCTAGAGCAAACCTGATTTCTTTCTGTACATACCCCGCTTTGGTAATTGAACTATTGGAAAGGCAAACCACCACGACATCGGATGCACGCACTGCCTTGGGGATTTCTGATTGCCAATCATCCCCTGGATCTAAGTTTTCTTCATCAAGCCAAGGCTCAAAGCCGCCTGTTTTTAAACGTTGGTATAGATTACGGACAGCCACCTTGTCCTGTGACGAGTGGCATAAGAACACTTTCAATCGTCCGTTTGAGTTGACAACGTACTCCATGGAAATCATTCGCCCAATTTATTAGGCGAGTATGGATTGATCGTAATATTAATAATGTCTCTGCCAGCGACACCCCTAATGGATACATCTCCGAATTGACTTTCTGAACCAAAGGAGATGATACTTTCCTTTACTTGTACTTGCTGGCCTGTGATTTTCTTGAGTGCATCTACTAATTCCAAGTCTTTACTAATTACATCCACAGCATTTGCACTTGTTATTTGTCCGTTGAAAAGATTTGTTAGTAGTGAAAACAACTTTGTCCTGGCATTTGAATTATCAGGAAGTACGGCGGGTAAAGCCTCTGACAAAGTTGAACTTATTTTACTGATGTCTTCATCTAGCGTATATAAAGGAAATACAACATCATCATTCTGTACCTTTGGCTCAATTCCAACAGCCTCAGCCCTCTTATGCAGAGCGCGAAATAGCCGCTTATAACCTTTTAGCGAGAACAGATCAACCCAGTGCCACTGACTAAGCCTATCTGGCACTGAGCACTCTTCAAGGCGCACAGGAATGATAAATATTGTGCCGTCTGGTTTTTCGTCTGCGACATCAAGTGCGAGTTTAATTTCACGCTGAACATACCCTTCCTTAGATATTGACCTATTTGAAAGACAAACTAGAAAAACTTCTGATTTTCGAACTGCTTTTTCAATCGCTTGACGCCAATTTTCTCCTGGCAATATGTCTTCTTCATCAAGCCAAGGTGCGAAACCAGCATTAAGCAGCTGGTGATACAGGTCTCGTACAGCCGCCTTGTCCTGTGTCGCGTGGCAGAGAAATATTCGTAAACCTTGGGGCTCTGTTGAAGCTTGAGGTGTCATTAAATCGCTCGTCGCTCTAAAGGGCCTTGCCAACATCTAGCTACTTTGAATTATACACGCGATCTAGTTATCTGGACAGAGTAGCTTCCATATTTGGGGAAGCAGCTTTTTAAGCTTCAGAAAGCCAAAAACATCGTATGCAATGCTCGCGGCAAGCACTATATTTGTATCGTACGATCCTTTCGGGCGTGAGACGTCTGAGAGCTATGCAAAGCAATTTTGCAATCTTGTACAACAAACCCTTTGTCGCTTCCTAAAGAGCTAAGAGGGGTGTGGTAAAGCAAAAAGTTTAGCATTTTGCTTATTTGGAAGCAGGCTTGCTTATCACCTTATATCTTTAGTTTACACTCTTACCAGCCTACTTATTCAGCGTCTCACAGTATTAGACAAGCCTTACGCTGCCTTAATTATCCAGTCTATCTGCCAGAAGCCGTAAACCCCGTACTAATTTATCATATCCTCCGGTCACAAAAAGATCGGCTGCATGCCAAGCGCTTAGCCGTTCAGGTAACTCACAAGGTTCAAGTCGAGCAGGTATAATGAAAATGGTTCCCTCTGGCTTTTCCTCTGCCACATCTAAAGCAAGCTTGATCTCTTTTTGAACATAACCACTCTTAGTAATAGAATGTTTGGACAAGCAAACTACACAAATATCTGACGACCGTACAGCTTTTGAAATTGTATACTGCCAATCTTCTCCTGGTAATAAATTCTCCTCATCAAGCCAGGGGGCAAAACCATCGTTTCTCAAGTCGTTATAAATCTTTCGTACAGCAGCTTTATCTTGCGACGAGTGACAGAGAAATATTTGCAGATGCCGCCTAGAACTCGCGTGCTGCCTACTAGGACTCTTAAGCGCAGTTCCACTTTCTAGCGAGTTTCCCTTAGATTTAGCTTGTGCTTCTCTCAATGCCTGAAGCATTACCGATGCACTTCTCCAACGATCGCCCCTACGCAATTGTAATGATTTATAGAAAACTGTGCTCACTTCATGGCTAATTCTCGGTATGTCAAGTGGCACTAATGAGTCCTGTACACCTTTTCGCTTGTCAGCTCCAGTAAGGTGTGCGCCCAAAAGACTATATACTGTTGCACCGAGAGCAAAGAGATCTGTTGACGCATCAATAACTCGGTCATCTTTTCCCAATTGTTCAGGAGCCCTATACAAACGGTTTTGCTCAGAAGATATGATACTACCAGTAGGGAGAAGAGAAACTAAATCAACCAATACAACCTTGTCATCCTCCGTAAGAATAATGTTCTCCGGCTTAATGTCACAGTGGAAGAAGCTATCACCGCTGGGATTTCTTTCGTGAAGGTATACAAGCGCCTCCAAGATCTGCTCTGCCCATCCTAAAACTCGTTCTGGATTAGCCTTAAGATCCGACTTTTTAGAATCAATAATCGTCTGTAAATCATCCCCCTCAATGTACTTCATCACTAAGCATTGTATGTTTTCATTCAGAGGACTCTCGGGGATATAATCTATGACGCTTACGATATTAGGGTGACTCAGACGCAGTAAATTTATAACCCGCCTCTCAAACGCATCTCGCAATTCACGTCTTTCTTCATTACTCAAACTTTTATCAAGAAGAAAAGGGTTCTGTTTAATGACCACAAATTCTGTCCTAAAATCAGTTGTAGATGCCCTGTCTACTGATAAATAGACAGATCCATCAGACCCACCACCAATTCGACTCACTACCTTGTAACGACCTTTAAGACGCTGAGAAGGTAATAACTTCTGTACCATACACGCCCGCACCTTTCAGACCAAGGATGACGTCCATAACTCCTTCATTAATATAAGCCCACTGGCCAAGTGCCGGCAGGCTTGTTATTAGAAGTATGAGCCTTCTCCTCACATCAAGAATTGCTGCATCACTTTAGATTTAATCTTGGCAGGATCAGGCAAATCTGGTATTTCTAAGTCGGGAGAAAAGAACATCACCTCTGCACCCCTATATCGTTCCTGAGCACTGTAGTGCAAATCGTACTGTATATATCGAAAATCTGTGTATAAGTCCCTAATTTGAGGCACATCGTCATAAGAAACTATCCATTTACTTCTCGTACTACGAATTAGATCCCTGACGCTTTCATGATCGCCCGGACCATAGAAGTTAACGTATAGCTGTTGCTGTCCTTTAACATAGTAAGGGGGATCTAAATATATTAATGAACGACCAGTTAATTGCGGAGATACATTGTTTATAAAGTCTATGGCATCAAGGTTATACAGGTTAATACGATGACGGTATCGCGCCACCTTCTGTATTCGCAAAATAAGCTCTTCTTTATTATATCTAGCGTCAATGAGCCAATTACCATTCTGGTTTTTGCCTCCAATTACGCCACCAGATATAATACCTGATCGGTTTGACCGATTTAAGAAAAACGTCGAGAAACCTAATTCGACAATTGCTGCATCTCTATCTTGCTGAACAACTTTTTGACGCTGCCATTCCTCCATATTGACAGGAGTGTCACTTATAAGCCTACAAAGAGCCTCTGTTTCATTAAGCACAGAGTACCAAAAAGCATACACTGATCGGTCAATATCGTTGATATAGATGCGCTTAACATACTCATCATATAGTAGTGACAAGGCAATGCTTGCACCACCAGCATAAGGCTCTACATATTCTCCATCTAACAAATCGTTATAACGATAGACAATTTTCACAAAGCTGGAGAGCTTGCGCTTACCGCCAGGGTAACGGAGTGGCGATACAAAGTGCATTGTACTATCCTCTTCCATACGTTATAACCATCCTATTTAGACCCAAACCTTTTCAAGAAACAGTTGCAAGTCGTCCCACGCTGTTTTTAATTCACTCCCAACAGGCGAATAATACCTGCTATGGACATATCCGTTCATCGTTTTAATGGTGGCAACCAATAATGTTTGCCCTGATACTGCTTTTAATGCGGGGGACAACTCGTCGTTGCTCATGATATTGTTGTTTTTCATGTAATTAGTCGTCGCGATTAACTTGTCCGCTAATGATGAGCCGTCGATTTGCGGCTTAGGCCATTTTACCGTGTTCTCTAGGAAGTAGTCAAGGCTAAGTTCCATAAATACTCTGAACATCACTGCCGCTGCATTCGGAAAGTCATCCACGCTAATTCGCTTAAGCTCCCCGAATACCTTGTGAATACGATGCTGAGCAATGTTAAGCTTGCAAGAGGAAGGGACAAGAGTTGTACGCTGACGATATCCGCCCTTACGACCACCACTGCCACTACTGTTGCTCCCTTTATTGCCAGTAGAAGGCGGCGTAGAACCTAATTTGTATGACTTAGGGAGCGCTTGGGTGCTATCTGGTAGATCCACTGTATTGAAGTTATTGATATACTCAATGCGTTGATCTTGTGTTTTCAAATTTGTGACCGTATAGTTGCGACTACCTAAATCTTCTACGACACGTGACAAGCCTTTTATAACCTCTGCCTCAGGGAATACAGTAACAACATCGCCGCCAACCTTGTCAATGCCTAACTTCTTCCTAACATATGGAGTATTTACAAGACGGTCAAGGGTAGTTATAGGGAATTTCCCATCAGCAATACGACGCTTGGTGTCATTAGAAAGAACGCCCTTTTCTTTAATGTAATCAAGCACCTGCAATGCAGCAGGAGTATTACCTTTCCTGGCATCATAACGGGCAGCTACTTGACCATCCCACTCAACTGTGCCTGCGCCCTGAGCTTGTCCACGGTGAGCTAACTCAACCCAAATATCAGCCTCCTCACGATCTGCATATACCATACATTCAATTTCGGTAATAGGGTCCTTTTCAAATTGCGCCGCCAAACGCTTTAGCCTCTGCATACTCGCAGGGTCGATAGCTCCTTCAGCTAAAGACGGATTTTCTAACAACTTAATCGCTGTAATACGACGATTGCCATCAAGCACAATGTACATACCATCTCCCTCCTCTGATGGTATAACCATTGGAAGGAAAGAGCGATGAATACCGTTTTCCGCAATATGCTGGGCTAAGACGAGTATCTTATTTCCTTGCCCTCTCACCATTGATTGGATAGCTTCCCTTTGGCTATCCTGGACATCAGGCAAGCGCGGGTTTCGGGTATCAAGGAGGATTTGAGATACGGCAGTTGTCTTTCGGTATGGAGTAGGAGTGAAGACAGTGGAATCCTGTATCATAGGTAAATAGGGGGATTAGAGGTGCAGATTGCACCACGTTGTATAATTCGGAGCCTGCCTAGAATAGCACCTTTATTATAGTAGCCATCATGCTTTCTTGCAAGAGGCTATTATCTCTCTGGCGAATAAGGGCACACAGAAGCTGGCCAATAGAAAGGGGCAGCAATGAGCGATGAGGGTACCGTTGCAGTGAGCGCCCCCGAGTGGACTAACAGTTAGATCTTTCACAGCACCTCCAAATCTAGATTGCTTCTACACGGTTCCGAATTAACCAAAAGAGCCTACCCAAGTTGCCAACTCTTGCTCTTCTGTTTTCTATCTAAGCTGAGCCTTGCTGATTTCTCTAACCTTGCTTGCAGCATCTGACTCAGCACTTGTCGCCTTGCCCGCTCTCTTGCTCAGTCAGCGCCTCAATTGTGGCACCTTGCTCACTCTCTTGTTTTTGGCCGGCCCTTGCTCACAACTCTCAACCTTGCTTGCGGCGCTTAGCTCGGCGCTTGCTGCCTTGCTGGGCGAGCCCCTCTATCGGCGGTCCCTTGCTCTTGCTTGCTTTGCCCTTGCTCGGCTCTTCTTGCACCCTTGCAAAAGCCCCAGGGCGATTATAAGGCGCTTTGGTAAAAGCCTCTTTTGAAGCGTCCTAATGAGGCGATCGCAACTCTATCAGTTAATTGTTTTTTGGGCGATTGAGATTGAGCCCGCGAGCGCATGGGGGTCGGCCACATGCTCGACCACTTCCGCGACCACGCCCCTGAGCGCCTGGAGCACTGCGCGCTGCTGTTCATGGAGCCGGAGCGCGGCGTGACCGTTTCGGTCGCCGATGTCGCCGGGCTGCTCGCCCGCCGCTACCCCCAGGTGGGGGCCCTCGGCGCGCTCCCGCGGGCGCCGCGCCTCGCCAGCCTCGCCGACGAGCACGACGGCTATGTGGCGATGATCGACCTCGGGCCCCACAGCGCCTTCACCCGCTCGGCCCACCACGTCGTCGACGCGCTTTGCTCGCGGGCCGGCCTCAGCCCGCGCCTGCCCATGCCGCGGTCGAGTATGTGGGACCGGGCCCTCGCCCGTATTCGCGGCGACCGACCCCAGGCGCCCTTCATCCCGGCGGCGGCCTAGCCGGCAAGGACAGCTACGATGACGACAGTATCACGCCCGCTGACGGTGATCGACGACGGTGGCCTCGCCGCCCTTGCACCGCGCCGGGGGGCGCTGGCCCGGCCGCCCGACCCGGCGGCGCTCCAGGCAGCCCGCGATATTCTGCTGGAGCGGCTCGACCCGTCCATGCTCGACCCGGTCGCCCCGGCCACCGACCGTGACCCGGAGGTGCTGCGGGTGCTCCGCGCCGAGATCGGGGCCCAGGTCGAACTCGGCTTCGGCGCCCTGCGCGCCGTCCCGACCGACGACGGGAGCCTGCTGGCCCTGTTTCGAGAGGCGATCGGCTGGGGCCCGGCCCAGCCCTACCTCGACGACGAGCGCGTCCAGGAGGTCAAGATCGTCGGCGACCTGATTATGGTCCAGGAGGACGGCGCCGACTTCGTGCTCGCCCCGGAGCGCTTCCCCGACCCGCGGCAGGCCCTCAGCCGGGCCTTGCTCCTGGCGGCCCGCCTGAATGTGCCGCTTGACCGGGCCCGGCCCCAGGAGACGCTGCCCCTCGCCCACGGCACCCGTATGCATGTGACCATCCCGCCCTGCACGCCGGAAGGCGCAGCCCTGATCTGCATCAGGCGCGGCCGGCGCGCCGCCTGGGCCCTGGAGGATATCGAGCGCCGGGGCGGCTGCGACGCGGCCGTGGCCGACCTGCTGCGACTGCTCGTGCGTGCCGGCTGCTCCTTCCTGATCGCCGGCGAAACGGGCTGCGGCAAGACGGCCCTGCTGGAGGCGCTCGTCAACTCGTGGCCCGGCGAGCCCCACGTCGTCACGATCGAGGACAACACCCTTGAGATCAACGTCCGGCACCGGGCGTGGACCCGCGAGTTGGTGCAGACGGCCGTCGAGCGCGGGGCCTACGGTCGGGCCGCCCGCGAGGTGCTGCGCCAGACGCCGTCCCTGGTGGCGCCCGGCGAAACCAGGGCCGAGGAGGCGGGGGCGATTCTGGCAGTCGCGGTGAGCGGGCACGCCGTGGTGACCACGATCCACGCGCGCTCGGCCGCCCGCGCGGTGCAGCGCTTCGCCGACTGCGCCGCAATGCCGGGCGCGTACATCTACGAGGGGCGGCGGGCGAACGCGCTCGAAGACGTCTGCGACAACTTTCAGGTCGTGATCCACCTTGAGAAGGCGTCGGGCCGGCGCTACATCGACGAGGTGCTGCTGCTCGACGGGGCCGAGGAGGCGGCCGGGCGGTTGCGCCCGCGGGCGTTGCGGCTGGCGTGGGCCGAGCCAGCGGGGCCGGACGGCGTCGTCTGGCACACGGCGGCCGCGGCAGCGAGCGCCGACCTGCGCTGGCACGACGGCCAGGAAACGCCCGAGTCGCTCGCCCGTCGGCTGAGCCGGCTGCAGGTGGGCGGGCCGGCGCGCGCCGCGATGTCGCGGTTGGCGGTGGACGAGGCGATCGGGCGGGCCGAGGTCGCCGTGGGAGCCGGCGATGCGGAGCGCGCGCTCGCCGTCCTGCGCCGGGCATGGGCGGACCGGCGGGACGAGCGGCTGGCCGCCGCCGCGGGCCGGGCCCTCGAGCTCGACCTCGCGACGCTACGCGCGGCCCAGGAGGCCGGCCGCTCCAGCGCTGCCGCGATCGAGGAGGCCCTGCGCCTGCGCGACTGGCCGGCGGCTCGGCGCGAGCTCGACGCGGCCTGCGCGGATCTCCTCCGCTACGCCGCCCACAGCCCGCGCGGAGGGTGGCCGGCGCTCGCCGCCCTCGCGGAGGCCGGGGAGGCCGCCGACCGCTCGGCCCGCGAGCTGGCCGGCCGCGCCCGCGAGGCCCTGACTCACGGGCGGGCCCGCGACGCGGCGGATATTCTGGCCGCCCTCGACCCGACGCGGCTTTCGCCCGCGGCGGCGCTGCTTGTGCTGCACGCCCGCCGCGAGGCCCTCGCCGCCCTGTGCGCCGCTGACGAGCTCGGCCAGGGCGCCCTCGCCGCCGTCGACGCCGCGATTCGCCAGGCCGAACTCGCCGGCGGCCAGTAGCGGCGCGCTCGCGGGAGGAGGAACAGGGCGGGAACGACCCGCCCGCCCTGCCCCTTCACACAGGCCGGCTTCGCGCCGTTACGCTCTCACACATGCAGCGCTTAGACGGATGGAGAGAACGATGTTCGAGCTTACACCAACCCTTACCCACCCCGAGACGGCGTGGCTGGCGAACGCGGTCGCCCCGGCCCTTGTGGCCGCCGCCGCACTCGGCTTTGCGCTGCTACTACGCGGCCGCATGGCCCTGCTGCTCGCCGAGCTACAGATTCGGCGCTCTTTGCGCGCGGGCGCGGCGCTACCACCGGCACTCCGCCCCGACCCCGCCCTTGTGTGGGCGCCGCAGACGGCGGAGCCGGCCCATCAGCTTGTGGTGTGCGCGGGCGTCACGGCCGCCAGCGGCGCCGCGCTCTGCCTGGTCGCGCCTGCGCTGCTGGCCGTTGCCCTGGCGGCGCCTATGTCGGCCCTGCTGATCTGGGCGCTCATGCGCGCGGCCGAGCGCCGCTACGTCGTTCGTCTCGACCGGGATCTGACGGCGGCGGTCGGCCGGCTGTCGGCGCTGCTGCGGGGAGGGGTGGGCTTTCGCGTCGCCCTGGAGCGGCTGCTTGCCGACACGTCGGAGGGGCCATTGAGCGCCGAGTGGGGCTATATGCTGGGCCGCCAGGGGGCGCCGCTGGACGGAGGCGGGATCGCGACCCCGCAGCAGGTGGTGGCGGCCCTCGCCGTGCAAACGCCCTCGGCCCGCCACGGCGCCCTGCTCGACCACCTGAGCGTCGCCGTCGGCCAGCCGCAGGACGTGTTGTCGCGGCGCTGCGCGGCCGCGTACGAGGCCCTCCAGGCCTCCGACCGGCGGCGCGAGGAGGCGCTTACGGAGCTGGCCCAGGTACGCTACAGCGGCGTGGCCGTGGGGCTGGCCGGGGTGGTCATGGCGGCCTACCTCCTCTGGTCGCAGTGGGAGCGGGTCGCCCTGGCCTACAGCGGGCCGCTCGGTGCCGTCGTCGGTGTGGCAGTGCTTGTCGCCCTGGCCCTGCCGATCGCGGGCGGCGTCCTGCTCTCACAGATCGAGGACATCGATTACTAGCGGTGGCGGGCGGCCACGGCCGCGCGCCTCAGGGAGGCCACCATGCCTGACGTCCTGATCGCCCCCGGCGCCCCCTACTATATGCTCGCCCTCGCGGGGGCGCTGCTCGCCGCCCTCGGCGCGAACCTCGGCGAGCGGCGCCCGCTGGCCCTCGGCCCCGCTCCGCGCTCGCTGCGCCCATCGCTGCGACTCGCCGCCGGCCAGGCGGGCGGGCTGGCGGTGGCCGGCCTGCTCGTCGGCGCCGCGGTCGCCGGGGACGCGAGCGGCCTGCCCCGGGCGCTCCTGCTCGCAGGCGCCTTCGCCGGCTACCTCGGCCTCGGCGTGGTGCTGCCGCGGCGGCCCGCCGAGCGGCGCCGGCGCGAGGCGGCGGCCCTGCGCCGCCTCACCCCCGGCCTGATCGCCTTTGTGCGTGTCGCTCTCGGCAGCTTCGAGTCGCCCGGCGCCGCCCTGGCCCGCTACATCGCCCGGCCCAGCCCGCGGCGCGCCGCCATGCAGGAGCTTGTCGCCTCGGCCCTCCAGCTCGGCCAGGACCAGCGCCTGCGCCCCTTCGCGGCCCTCTCAGCCGCCGCGCACGCCCACGAGTGCCGCGAGCTCGCCGACGTGGCCGACGCCCTTGCCCAGGCCGAGGCCGAGGGCGGCGCGATCGAGACGGTGCTCGCCGCCCAGCAGGAAACCCTTGAGCTGGTGTTGCAAAGCGAGTTCAAGCGGCTGCTGCGCCGGCGCACGATGTACCTCCTGCTCATGGTCGCCATCAGCCTGGTGGTAGGCGTGCTCCTGAATCTGCTCTATGTGATGACAGGGGGCGGGAGCGCGCTGATGCAGATCGGGTAGCGCTTGGCGACGCCAATTTGCCGCACCTGGTTGCCGCTTTCATGCAGGCGCCTCGCCGTAGCTTATCTGCCCGGCGAGGCGCCCCTTCCCTCATCTGGGGAACAACAGCGTCGCTGCGATCACCACTCGCAGACGCGGCTGTTTGCCACAGCGGCCAGCTCCTCTACTGGCGGCGAGGTATATATAGCATCCTGCGTCATATCCGCCCAGGTGATCGCCCAGCGTAAACTCTCTACCCCTGCTTCGGGAACAAGGTTATAGCAGCCGGCGATGAGAAAGAGTCGCCCGTCGCCCTCGCGCTTGACCACGGCAACCGGAACGAGCGCTTCCGCCCCGACCTGCGCGGCCACAGGGGCGCCGACGGCGAAGTCGACCAGCTCGGTGTCGGCGAGGAGCGCCGCGAACTGCTGCGGGCTAACAGTCAGCCCGCCCACTTTGACGCCACCGTGCCAGAGCTGGTATGCCTTTTCGTAGCAACCTCGGTGGAGAGCCACAAAGTAGCTTTCCACGGTCACGTGGGGCGTGCTACTGTCCGGCGCACAGGCCTCGCCAGCCAGCACGGCCACGCCCGCCAACGGCGGCAGAGAGGAGACGGAGATGAAGGGGTATTCGTTCGCGCTCACCATCATTAGCGGCCTCGCGCTCACGTTTATCTACAACCACCAGATGGACGCCCCGACCCTAGGCATCTGCGTAGCGCTCTTCGCGATGTCGCTGGCCCTGGTGATCGTGAACGATGAGATCGCGCTGCTCACGCACGCGGGGCTGAGCTTGCTCTTTATCGGCAGTGCCAGCTACTCGCTGGCCCACAATGTATGGTGGATGGAGGCGCCGCTCACTCTGCTCTTCCCTGTCGCGGTGGTCGGGTGCGCGACTATGGTGTACACCTGGGTCTGGGCGATGTCGCGGCGGATGGCGCACCACCGGAACCGCGTCAGGCGGGCGAACTTCGTCGATGAGGAGCAGGTTCGAGAGCTCGCCAACCAGATTCGTGAGGCGGCAACGGCAATCGAGCAGGGAGCAGGGGGCTCACGGCGAGCGCGCTGGAACTGAACGCCGACCTGGCCGATCTATACGCGCTAAGGCTAATCAGGAGGCTATCACTATGCGCAGCCTAATAACCGTTTCGCAGCGGTGGACGCCGACCACGAGCGACGTCATCTGGGTTTTCCGCCACCGGGGCCACGCCCGCGAGCGCCGCGCCACAACCCGGCCCTCCCTATAATAGAACCGTACACCAGCCCTCCGAATTACGTCGGAGGGCATTTGTATGTTGTGGCGCGCCAGCAGTCGCGTATCCTGGGCCACCAGTTCCGCGGTTGAAACCTCAGGTGGCCTCCTACCACGCCGCCGCTGACTACCACGAGGTGACCGATGCGCCGCGTCCTGCCACTGCTGCTCACCCTGGCCGCCCTGGTCGCCCCCAGGCCCGTTCTCGCCGCCCCTGCTCCGCCGCCCCCGCCCCACGCGCTGGACGCCGGAGGCTTCGTCGTCGACGGGCCGTTTCTCGACTTCGCCCTGGCCCACGGCGGCCTGGCGGCCCTCGGGGAGCCGCTCAGCGACGCGCTGCGCGACCGGGGCGAGGGCGTACTGGTGCAGTACTTCGCCTACGCCCGCCTGGAGCTGCGCGGCGGCGCGGTGCTGCTGACCAGGCTCGGCAGCCTGCGCGCCGCCGGGCGCGAGGCGGAGCCGCCGTTCCGCTGGCTCGCGGCCGACTCGCCCCGGCCCGCAGGGAGCACGTACATCGCCGAGTCCGGCCACAGCCTCGGCGGGGCCTTCGCCTGGTACCACGCCACGGGCGGCGGGGTCGCCCTGCTCGGCCTGCCGATCTCGGAGGAGTTTGTGGAGCGGGGGCCGGGCGGCGAGGAGCTGCTGGTGCAGTACTTCGAGCGCGCCCGCCTGAGCTACCACCCCGGCGCGGGCGAGACGCCCGGCGAGGTGCGCCGCGAGCCGCTCGGCCGCTGGCTAGCCGGGCTGCGGCTGTCGGAGGCGGAGCGCCGGCCGGGGCGACCGCTGATAGCCCTCGCAACGGCCAGGCTGGCCTACAACCCGCGCAGCGGCGACGGGGCCAACATCGAGCTGGCCATCTCCCGGCTCGACGGCGCCCTGGTCGAGCCAGGCGCCGCGATCTCGTTCCTCGACACGATCGGCGAGGTGTCGGCCGAGACGGGCTATGTGGCGGGATCGGGGATCGTCGGCGGGAAGGTGAGCGGCGACGTGGTTGGCGGGGGGATCTGCAGCGTGTCGACGCTGCTTTTCCGCACGGCCTGGGCCGCCGGCCTGCCCATTCTCGAGCGGCGCGGCCACCGCTACCTGCTCGCGGCCTACGCCGACGCGCCAGGGCTCGACGCGGCGGTCTTCACGCCGGACCAGGACATGCGGGCGCGCAACGACAGCGGCGAGCGGATCTATATCAGCGCCGCGGCCGCGAATGGCGCCGCGGCCGTCACGCTCTGGGGGCGCGGCGACGGCCGCGCGGTGGAGCTAGCGCCGCCCGAGCGTAGCGGGCCCGCGGGGCTCGACGTCGTCAACCGCCGCGTGGTCCGCCTCCCCAGCGCCGCCCCGCGCGCCGAGTGGGTGCGCACCCGCTACGCGCCGCGGCCGACTGAGGCGCCAGCGACCACGCCGGCCGAACCCGCAGGGGGCGCGAGCTGAGGCCAGGTAGGCAAACGAAAAGGCCGGGCGCAATGCGCTCGGCCCCTGGAGGCTTTCCGCCGGCTGCTCCATATTCAGTCAGAACACCCCGTCGGGGAACGCGTGCCGGTAGCGGTGGGCAAACTCGGCGGCAGGCTGGGTTTTGCCGATCCCGCCCGTGCCGGCGATGGCGGGTACGACCGCGGCGGTACCGCCCTCCGTACTCAGCAACACCCGGGCAAGCGCGGCGAGCTCCGCATCCCGGCCGCGAAAGAGCGGGTTGGGCGGGTAGGGCACCTGGAAGGCCGGGGCGAGGGGGGCTGGAGCGCTCTGGTGGAGGCGTAGGCGGGTTATCAGCGGAGCCGGTGTTGTGGGTCGGAGGTGGCCATCGCGCGGGCTGCGCCGCTCAGTCAGCACCTTGCCGGGAACGGGGCCGAGGTGCTAAAATAGCAGCGCACATAATCAACGGATTGCACTGGGCCCACCTCACGGCTTGCCGGCGTCGGGGTGGGCTCGGTGTTTGCTGGCCCCAGTATACACACCTCATGCGCACTTCGCCACACGCGACGAACGAGCGCTGAAATAGCAATGAGAGCGTAACGAGGTACTACCCCGAGCGATCAAGCCATATCAACGCAACAGCCGTACAGATGCCATATATTAAACCGCCAACCACTCCAACAAAAGCAAAGTCTAATACATTAGAACCAGACATATTAATGATGGCGGTCGCAATGCCCAGGCTGACCGAAGAACTGACGCATAAAACAAGCATCGTTGCTGGAATCCACCATATAGCTCGCACGGAGTGTTGTCGCAAAACCACCCATTGACTTGTGCCAGTAACAAAGCCCATCGGCAACAAGATTAAAAAGTATGCTAGGAAAATGTTTCCCCCTTGGCCAACCAAGATATCGCCCAAATAACTTATCCACCCAAGTGTTAGAAATGCGCCTAAAGCATATCCCATGCAGGTTACCACTATCCATCTTTTACCCACGAGGGAGCGTCCTCGTAATGATAACCACTGCAAAACACCTATTACGACCCCAAACGCCACGCCGAAAATCAGGCTAACGTGAAGCTCTGTAAATTCTGGAGGCCTATAGGGGGCTGTCACCAATTCAAACAATGCTGGAACACCAACGCCACAGGCTACAACAGCCGCCAATGTCCAAAGAGCAAGAAACTGCCAATATGAGTTGGCTTCCAATAACGTTCTGTTGTTCCGCCTGAGCGTTGATGCTGCTGGCTGTGTTGTCTCCGCTTGTCGAGGCATCGCCTCCGCTTGTCGAGGAAGGAAAGGCTTCCGTGCATTTGTAGCTCCTGCATTATCGACGCGTGATGAAGTTGTAGTCTGTGACCGTGGTTCTGAAATCGGCGGTTGGGCAAATCGAATGTCGGAAGCTTCATTCGTTGAAAGGGCCAACAACGCCTTCGCTACGGCACCGGCACTCGTGAATCGTTCCTTAGCCTGTAAGTTGAGTGCCTGTACCAGAACTGTCAGCACCCCATCTGGCACACCGTCCGGCCAGGTGTCAGGGAAACGACGAGGCCGAAAGTGAGCGTTCATCACCGCCGGTGCGGTTGGCCCATCAAACAGCATGTGTCCAGTCAGCATCTCAAAGAGGACGCAGCCTAGGGCGTAGATGTCCGTCGCTGGTCCTCCCGGCTGGCCTTCCCAGATTTCAGGTGCAAGGTACGCGGGGGTTCCAACCATTCCCCCTGCGTTGGAGCGAGCAATAACACTCTGCTCCATGGTCCGCACTAACCCAAAATCGGTAAGAACTGCCTGGTCACGGACATTGAACAGGATGTTGGCCGGCTTGACGTCGCGATGTATGAGACCACGGGCATGAGCCTCATCAAGCGCCGACGCAATTTCTGCCGTAATCCGTACTACTTCCGTAAAGGGCAAAGGGCCCCGTGTAGCAATGCGCTCTGCAAGAGTGCCGCCGGATAGAAACTGTTGTGCAATAAACAAACGTGATTGTTCTTGGCCATATTCGTAAATAGTAGCAATGTGGGGATGATCAAACGACGCGGCAGTGCGCGCATCAATGGTAAACAGGCGGACCAATTTGGGGTCAGTCATCAGCGCGGGATGCAGAATTTTGAGCGCCACCCGCCGTGTCAGTTGCGTATCTTCCGCTTCATAGACCGTCGCAAAGCCGCCGCGGCCCAGTTCGCGGATGATTCGGTATTTGCCGAGCTGGGAGTGTTCAACGATTGCCATGCGGGCGATGCGCCGTGTGGTCTGCACCTTGCCAAGGGGGGCGAGGGGGTGCTAGAATACCAGCGCACACAATCGGTTGATTGGCACTGGGCCCACCTCAGAGCTTGCCGGCGTCGGGGTGGGCTCGGTGTTTGCTGGCCGCAGTATACACGCCCTACGCGCACTTTGCCACGATCACCGGCCCGTAGCGGCGGGGGAGCGGCGGGGGCTCCGGCGCGGGTGTCGGCGGGTGGCGCTCGTCGTGCGGCGAGGATCTGGTCGATAATGGCCCCGCCCTGCTCAGCACCGACGGCGGCATGAGGGCAGCGATCGCACAGTCGACAGCGGCGGGTCGTCGCCGGCGAACTGGGCCTCAGCCGACGCCCCACCCGTGCGGACCTCGGCCAGAAGGCGATCGAAGGTGCTGCGTAGGCTCACCGTACCTCCCCCTTAGCCCCCTTGTGCCCCCACAGTCTAGGTGTATACTGTCAGCACCCCCCCTAGTTGACCACTCTTTAACCGATGCAGAGGTGCCCCGTGCCTGCGCAGACGATCATCGTGGCCGACGACGACAAAACCTACCTGGAGATGATCAAAGATGTGCTGGAAGATGAAGGCTACCCGCGAGTCATCTGCATGGTCAGCCCTGACGTGGAAGCCATTGCCCAGGAGCGCCCCACGCTCATCCTCCTTGACGTCCATCACAGCCTTGAGGAAGAGGGGTGGAGGTTGCTAAACTTTATCCGGCTCCATCGTGATCTCCAGGACGTGCCGGTCATCATCTGCTCGACCAACCCAGTCCTCCTGGAAGAGAAGGGGCCGTGGCTGGCCAAGCAGGGCTGTACCACGTTAGAGAAGCCATTCCGTATTGATGATCTCCTTGCCGCCGTTGCCGCACGGCTCGGCCTGCGTGAACGATCAGCGTAGGCCGCCCCTTACCGCCCGCCCCCGCCCTGACGCTGCTCGACTGGCGGGGCTTGCCGGGCCTGCTCGCTGGTGAGGAGCCGAGCCGCCCGGTACATCTCCCAGACCACTCGCTGCGGGTTGACGATCTAGCGCCGCTGGCCGTCATAGGCGCACCAGGTCGGGGGCAGGTTGTAGAGGTAGCGGCCGAGTCCGAAGGCCGCGCACCCCCGCTTGAACGCCTGGGCCGAGGTGGCGACGTTCTCGTCGCCGGCGTCTGGCGGGTAGTCGCCGATCCCGCTCTTCGTCACGCCGCAGATGGTGAGCGCGACACGCCGGGCGGTGATGGTGTAGGTGCTGCTCCAGTTCTCGACCCCGGCCACCTCGTCGAGCCGCGACTCGTAGGCCCGCATATCGGCATAGGGCATCGCCAGGCAGCCGGTCCGATCCTTCGTGGTGACCCGGGCTTCAGCTCGACCAGCTCCAGAGGGAAGGCGGCGGCCAGCTCGTCGGCGATCTGGGCCAGCAGCAGGGGGGGCGTGCGTGGTGGTCATGCTCGTCAAGCTCCTCTGATAGCGCCGCGGGCGGCGAAGGCCTCGGCGGTCGTGATGTACGCGTGGATCACCCACTCCCCCAGCAAGGCGGCCACCGTGCAGCCCTCGAAGGCGGCCAGCCGCTCGGCGAGCAGGCCCAGAGCGAGCGGCGTGCAGTGGGCCAGGTAGATCGCTCTGTGGGCTGAGGCCAGCCCCGCCCACTCGGCGGGGGAAGGGAGGGCGGCAAGGCGCTCGACGGGAGTCATCCCTAGCTCCTTATGCCGTCGGGGCTGGCGCAGCCGCGAGCGGCGCAACCTTCGATCCCAGGTCACCATGTACGCTTTGAGATCCTGCGCCATCCGGCGGGCCCGGCTCAGCGCCGCGCTCATCTCGATCCGCTCCTCCTCGGCGATCTCCAGCGCCAGGGCGTAGAGGTCGAAGGCGTGTTCGGTGGGCGTAGGGTTCTTCATTGTGGGCCTCTGTGGGGGCGGCCGGCAGCCGGCCGCCCCGTCGCTGCTGCTACGGCGCCGGCCGCGGTCGAGCCATCCCTGCGCCTCCAGGTTCCCCGCGCCCGCAGCTCCACGAAGTCGGCCAGCTCGTGCTGCCCGCGCTCGTTCTCCACGTAGTTGCCGGTAGCCCGTGAGGGGCTGGGTGTTGGCGATCTTCTGGAGTACGATCCAAATAACAAGAGGGCGCCTGAGCCGGTAGCTGCTTAACTACCCCGACTCAGACGCCCTCTTGTCTGTGACGCGCCGCCTAGTTTGGCGACGAACGGCGCATCACGCTCGCACTACCGATCTCCCTTGCCACATCGCTGCAACTCGGTGATCGGCTATATTGCACGTCCGGTTGACGCCGGACGGGACAACCGCTGAAACCCTCGCGCCCTGTATGTGCGCTCTCGCACCTTACCAAGCTGGGCCTTCCCCCTCCCGACCGGCCGCGATGATAGCTTGGCCCGTCGGTGCGCCTGGCCACGATCGCCGGCGCTGCCTGGGAGGGGCGTTCCAAATCAGTCCACCCGCCCGGCCTTGTCCGGCCGGGCGTGCAGGCCGAGCGGCGCGGGCGGGGGCTTTCCTCGCCGGCGCTACCCCTTCGGCGCTTCAGCGTCGAGGGCGTCGAGCATCCGGCCAAGGGCGTCCGCCAAGGCCGTCCCCTTGGGGGTGACGTGCCGGGTTGTCCGTAGCACCGTCAACAACACCCGCACCCGCCAGTAAGCCGGTGACCGTGCCGCCCGAGGGATACGTTCAAGCGTGTCCACCCAGTCGTTCACCTGGGCGAGTTCGGCATCACTGAGCGGCCCCCAGGTGCCGAGCGAATGGAAGAGAGCAACCGTCGCGCGCGCAATTGACCGGAGCGGGTCCGCGGTGATTCCGTGCTGGCTACTGGCACCGGGCTGACTCTGTCCGAGGGTCATGGGTTGCCTCCGCCAAGCCCCGACGTAGCGCCCGGGCCCGCTCTATGCTCTGCAAGGTCACGCGCTGCATCAACGTGAGCTGGTCGACAAGGCGCGTGACGTGCTGGCCGAGTTCAACCCATGACCCTTGAAGGGACAGCCCGGTGAGCTGCGTTTTCCATTGACGTAGCTGGTGGATCTCCGCGTCAGAGAACGGCATCCACAGCCGAGATGTATCGGCAAGGGCAACGACGGCAAGGATGACAGCCTCAACGTGCTGCTGGTCAACGGCTTCTGCTTCGCTCACGTAGCCCTACCTGGGCGGAAGGAATACCGTGGTGGAGCACACCTGTATCTCGCACCGGTGCGGGATCGCGTCTTTACGCTTCTTTACCTTCTAACGGTACTACGTGACACATTGTGTCACAAAAAGCGAAAGGAGGGTAATTCAGGACAAGTTGTTAGAGACACGAAAGGCGCCGAGGTAGCTCGACGCCTTGGATGGGAGTGGTGGGCCCCCAGGGATTCGAACCCTGAACCAATTGATTAAGAGTCAACTGCTCTACCGTTGAGCTAGAGGCCCGACTGGGGAAAATTATACCCAATGCTAGGCATTTGTCAAACTTGTCGCGGCGGGCGAAATTCTGTACAATAAGGGGCGCATCAGGCGCGCCAGCACCCTGAACCCCAACCGGCGCTCGTCGGCGGCTCGCGCCCGCCGGCGTGAGCTGTTGCCAGGCTTATGCCCTCCGATAAATACTACCAGCAGTACGGCCCGATGGCCCGGCGCCGCACGAACGGCGCCGCCCCCGAGCCCGACGACGAGGAGCCGCCGCGCCAGCCGCGCCCCCCGCGCTCCAAGCGGCCGCGTAACCGCCGCCGCTCGCTGCTGCGCCCGCTGCTCCTGCTGCTCGTCCTGCTGCTCGCCGCCCCGCTCGCCCTGCCCTACGCGCTCAACCTGCTCTACCGCGACCAGGCGCTGCCGGGGGTGCGCGTCCAGGGCATGTCCGTCGGCGGCCACAGCAGCGCCGCGATTGCGGAGGAGATCGCCGCTCGCCACGCCGACTTCCTGCGCCAGCCCCTCACCCTCGTCTACGGCGCCCAGACGTGGCAGCCCACGCTCGACCAGATCGGCGCCAGGCTCGACGCCGAGGGTGCCGCCCGCGCGGCCGTCACCGCCGGCCGCCACGGCGACCCGATCACCCGGCTGCAGGAGCTGCTCACCCTCTGGCAGCAAGGCCTGGAGATCACGCCGCGCGTCGTCGTCGACCAGCGCGCGCTCCAGACATACCTGCTCGGCCTGTCTCACGCCGTCGAGCGGCCGCCCCAGGACGCCGCTCTCAGCATCGCCGCCGCCAAGGTGATCGGCACGCCCAGCGCCGCCGGCACCCAGCTGCTCGTCGACTCCACCGCCAACGACGTGCTGCTCGCCGTCCGCGACCTCGCCCCCAAGGAGGTGCCCCTGCGCACCCGCGAGCTGTCCCCGCTCGTGGACGACACGGCGCTCGTGGCGGCCCAGGGCCGCGCCGGCGAGCTGCTCCAAAGCCCGATCGAGCTTGTCCGCGGCGACCAGCGCTGGGTCTGGGGCCCCGAGCGGCTTGCCGAGCTGCTGCGCGTCGCCCCCGCCGGCGGCATCCTTGAGCTGCGCGTCGAGGACGAGCTGCTCGGCCGGGCCGTCGAGGGCCTGGCCCAGCTCGCCGACACCGGCACCGCCGAGCCCCGCCTGCGCTTCGCCGACGGTGCGGTGCAAATTGTCGCCGAGGGCACTCCCGGCTGGCGGCTCGACCAGGCCGCGGCCGTCGCCCAGATCGCCGACCTGCTCCTGAGCCCGGCCACCATCACGCGCACGATCGAGCTGCCCGGCGAGGTGCTCGAGCCGAAGATCACCGCCGAGACGATCGGCAGCCTCGGGATCAAGGAGCTGGTCGGCGAGGGGTTGAGCAGCTTCGCCGGCTCGGCCGAGTACCGGATCACCAACATCAAGGCCGGCGCCGCCCGCATGGACGGCGTCTTGATCGCCCCCGGCGAGGAGTTCTCGTTCAACCGCCAGCTCGGCGAGGTGAACGCCGAGAACGGCTTTGTCGAGGGCTACGCCATCATCGGCAACCGCACCCAGCTGGAGTGGGGCGGCGGCGTCTGCCAGGACTCGACGACCGTCTTCCGCGCCGCCTTCTGGGCCGGCCTGCCGATCACCGAGCGCCACGCCCACGCCTTCTATATTAGCTGGTATGACCGCTTCGGCCTCGGCCCCAACGGCGACGGCCAGGGCCTCGACGCCGCGATCTACACCGGCGTCAACGACCTCAAGTTCGTCAATGACACCGGCAGCTGGCTGCTCATGCAGGCCGAGGTCGACGACGCCCAGCAGGTGCTCGCCGTCCGCCTGTACGGCACAAAGCCGAACCGCGAGGTCCGGCTGGTCGGCCCCACCGTCACGAACGAGGTGCGCGCCCCGCGTGAGCCCGTCTATGTCGACGATCCGTCCCTGCCCAGCGGCACTGTCCGGCAGACCGACACGGCCCGCGGCGGCCGCGACATCGCGGTCGAGCGAGTGATCGTCGAGAACGGGGCCGAGGTGCGCCGCGACACGTTCTTCACCCGCTTCAGGGCCTGGCCGAACATCTTCGTGCGCGGCACAGGGTAAGGGCTCCCGTGCAGACCGAGATCCTCCCGCTTCTGCGCTGCCCGGCCACCGGCGGCCCGCTCGCGCTCGACGGCCCCGCCGGCGAGCGGATCGTCGAAGGGGCCCTCGTCGGCCCCCGCGGCGCCCGCTACCCCGTCCGCGGCGGCGTGGCCCACCTGTACGTCGACGACGCCCGCTGGGCGCCCAAGGCCCGCGAGGCCCGCGGCTGGGTGCAGCTGTTCCGCGACACCGGCGGCTATATCGACGACCCTGACGACTACCTGATGCCCCACGTCGGCCGCCCGCCCTGGGATGAGATCGCCCCCCAGTTCGACATCGCCCTGGAGATCGCGGCGCCGCGGCCCGGCCTGCGCGTGCTCGACCTGGGCGCCGGCCGGGGCTGGGCCGCCCGCCACTTCGCCCGCCGCGGCTGCGCCACCCTCGCCGTCGACGTCGTCGACGACCCGCTCGTCGGCGTCGGCAGGTCGCTCACCCTCGCGGCCCACGACGGCACGCGCATCTCGCCCCTCGTCGCCGACGGCGAGAACCTGCCGATCGCCCCGGGCAGCCTCGACGTCGTCTTCTGCGCCGCCACCCTGCATCACGCCACAAACCTCGCCGCGCTGCTGCGCAACGTCGGGCGCGCGCTGCGGCTGGGGGGCCTCCTGGTCGCGATCAACGAGCCGATCATCCCCGACCGGGTCGCGGAGGCGGCCGCCCTCGCCGAGCCCGACACGGCGCGCGAGCTGTCCTACGGCATCAACGAGACCCGCCCGCACCTCGACGATTACCGCCGGGCCCTGCGCGGCGCCGGCCTCCGCGAGCGGCGGATCTTCCCCTGGCAGACCTACCGGATCGGCCTGGAGGATATGCGGATCTGGGCCGGCCAGCTCGGCGTCGCCGGCCCCGACGCCCTCCCGCGCCCCCGCGGCCCCCTGGCCTGGCTCCGCCGCGCCCCCTCCGATCTGGAAGGGCTGCGCCGCGCGTGGGGCGAGCACCTGTTCCGCACGCGCGGCGGCACCGCGATCATTATCGCCGAGCGCAAGCCCTGACATCCTGGCGGGTGTTCGTAGGCAAAAGGTGTAGCGCGGCGCCCCCTGCGCCCTCCTGTCTCCGGCATCCCGCTACTTCTTTATTGCCGCGAGCACCGCCTGCGCGCCGAGCACGATCATATCGGGCCGCTGCGCGGGAACGTTGTGGCCGCTCCCCGGCACTGCGATCTGGGTGCTATCGGTGGAAAGCGCCGTGAGCCGCCGCGGGAGCTCGCGCTGGAACAGCTCCGCCAGGCGGGCCTCGACCGCGGGGGGCAGGCCGGCCCCGAGCACGTCGAAGGTGGCCGCGCTGAGCACGATCAGGGGGCGGGAGCCGAGGCTGCCCGCGGCCCTGGCCTGCTCGGTGACGGCGGGGATGTCCAACCCCTCGGGGTTGCGGGCCGGGTCGGCCACGTCCTCCGTGAGGAAGCGGCGAAAGGCCTGCAGGCGCTGGCTGTCGTCGGGCGAGGCCGGGGGGAGCGTGGCGAGCGTCTCGCTCCACCAGTCCTCCTGAACCGGGTCGACGAGCACCAGGCCGGCGACGTCGTCGGGGCGCTCGGCGGCGAAGATACGGGCGAACAGGGCGCCGAACGAGTGGGCCACAAGGATGTACGGCCCCCCGACGCCGGCGCGGTCCAGCAGGGCGCCCAGATCGGCGGCCGCCTGCACGCCGTCGCGCGGGGTTGGCGCCGGGTCGCTCCGCCCCAGGCCGGCCCGGTCGTAGCGGCAGACCCGGGCCGACGCCGCGATGCCGCTTTGCACCTGGGCCCAGTAGGCGCTGTCGGCGCCGAGGCCGGCCTCCAGCAGCACCGTCGGGCCGCCCGCGGGCCCCGCGCACTGGATGAACAGGCCGCGCCCCCCAACGTCCACCTTCACGCCCGCCTCCAACGCGGCCGCGGCCTGGGCCGGGGCGGCGGTTGGTGTTGGAGCCGAGGTGGCGGTGGGGGCCGCGGTTGCAGTAGGCGCGGCGGTGGGGGCGGTGGTCGCGGTGGGCGCTTCCGCCGCTGGCCCCGCGCAGCCGGCCAGGAGCGCGAGCAGGCAGGCGGCCGCCGCGCGGCGCAGGGCGGGGACCGACAGGCGGGCGAACTTTGGGTGGGGCAACGGTCGCTGGTGAGATGTCATACGATACATACGCAGAGGGCGCCGGGGGGCTGGACGTGCCCGACCCGCTGCGCCCTCTGCGTCTCGGCGGTGAAGCGTCCGCTACTCGGGTTGAGTGACGAGCTCAGTCCCGGCGACCCAGCCCTCCTGGCCCTGGACGGTGCGGATGCGGTACCAGGGGTAGCCGTCCTTATCGATCGGGCCCTCCAGGAGGGTCATCGAGGTGCCGGGGGGGAGGCCGGCGAAGGCGTTGGTGTTGAGGCCGGGGCCGTTGCGCAGGCGCAGGTTCTTGCCGCCGGTCTGGCGGACAAAGGCGGTGGAGCCGATCGTCAGGCCGCCGCTGGCGCTCTGGCTCGGCGCTGGCGCCGCAGGCGCCGTGTTGCCGATGGTCGTGCCGCCAGCAGTCGTGCCGCCGCTGGTCGCGCCACTGGCGGGCGCGCCGTGGGCCTCGGTGGCGCCGCCGATCTTGGCGCCGATCGCCCCGCCGGTCTTGCCGCCTATGGCGCCGGCGGCGCCTGCGGCCCCGGTGGCGGCCGTCGCCGCGCTGCTCTTCAGCCGCTCCATCTCGGCCTGCATGGCGCGCATCTTCGCCTGGGCCTCGGAGAGCTGGCGCTCAGCGGCGTCGCCCTGAGTGGCCTCCTTGGTCGCGGCGGCGAGCTTCTCCTGTAGCTCCTTGATCTCCTTGGCCTGCGCGCCGATCTGGTCGCTCATGTTGCGCATGGCCTGGCCGACCTGCTCCTGTTTCGCCTTCTCGTCCTTGTCGTCGTCATCCTTCTTTTTGTTGCCAAAGCCGAACATGGACGTTCCTCCTCATACGTGGCGGAAGGTCTACCCACGGGCGACGTGCGCATGGGCGACGGGCTTCGCCCCGCCTGCCCGTCCCGGCGGCCGTTCCGCCCTTTCCCCTCCAGCCGCAGCTCAGCCGGTGCGGCGCCGGCGCGGTTCGATCCGGCGGTAACACGAAGCGTGCCGCCGCGCGGGAGGCCCACCGCCCACTCCACCTTGCGCCTGGTGTCGGCCGGGCGCGTGCCGCGAGCGGGCCGCGCCGGTAGGGGCGGGCGACATCGATCGGCGGCATGGGGCCCTCTTGTCGTTTATTAGGATCGGGCGGCGAAACAGTGGTATGCTCGCACAGCTGCCCAACGGTTGTCAAGCCTGGTGGCTGGCTCCCCCTTCCCATGAGGCTGTGACTGTCGTATGATGGCCGGAACGCCGGGCGTGCCGACGCACCCGGCGCTGGAGATTCGCTATGTCTGGCACCGTCGCCATACGCGCCCTCCCCCTGCGCCGCCTGCTGCTCCTCGTCGCGGCCGCGCTCGTCGGATCCCTGTGCTCCGCGCCGGCGGCCCACGCCGCCAGCGGCAAGATCACGGTGACGACCACAGTCGACGAGCTGAGCGAGGACGGCAACTGCTCGCTACGCGAGGCCCTGCGCGCCGCCAACCGCGACCAGCCCTTCGACGCGTGCGCGGGCGGGCGCGGCGCCGACCTGATCGTCCTGCCCCCCGGCATCTTCCGGCTCAGCCGCGGGGCCCCCGGCGAAGACGAGAACCGCGGCGGCGACCTCGACGTGCTGCGCGATGTGACGCTGCGCGGCGCCGGCTCCGACCGCACCGTGATCGTCGCCGTGCGCGATCGGGTGCTCGACGTGTATGGTCCCGGCGTCGTCGTCGTCGAGGGCGTGACCCTGCGCGAGGGCGCCGCCCCCGAGGGCGACCCGGCGATGGCCCCCGAGGTTGGCGGCTGCGTCCGCAATACCGCCGACCTGACCCTGGTCGATGTCCGCGTGGAGGCCTGCAAAGCCGCCCGGGCCGCCGGGGTGGCCAGCCTCGGCCAGGCCAGCCGGCTGTCCATGGTGCGCAGCGTCGTGGCCGGCAGCGCCGCCCGCTCGGCGCTCGGGCCGGGCCCCGCCGGCGGCATCGGCAGCGAGGGCGAGCTGCGCCTGACCGACAGCATGGTGATGGGTAACAGCGGCTCGCTCGGCGCCGGCATCTTCAGCTCCGGCCCGGCGACCATCCTCCGCTCCACGGTGGCCGGCAACAGCGCGTCGGCCGCTGTGATCCTCGACCCCGGCCGCGGCCTCGGCGCGGGGATCTACAACGGCGGCGAGATGGCGATCGAGGCGAGCACCGTGAGCCGCAACCGCGCCGCCGGCGGGGGCGCCGGCGTCTACAGCGCGGGCGGCCTGCGCGTGACTGACAGCACGATCGCCTTCAACGAAAGCTTCGGCCCGCCCAGCCCCGAGCTCGCCTCGGCCGGCCTTTGGGCCGCCGGCCTGGCGACCGTCCGCGGCAGCATCCTCGCCGCCAACCGCGAGGACGGCCTCCCCGACGACTGCGCCGGCGTGCTGTCCCTCGGCGGCAACCTCGTCCAGGCGCCCTGCGCCCCGCTCGACCCGAGCGACCGCGGCGGCCTCGACCCGCTGCTCGGTCCCCTGCGCCCGAACGGCGGCTCCACCCTCACCCACGCTCCCCTGGAGGGCAGCCCCGCCCTCGACGCCGCCCTGCTCTGCGCCCCCGCGGACCAGCGCGGCCTGGCCCGCCCCCTCGGCCCCGCCTGCGACATCGGCGCCGTCGAGCGCGAGGACCTGCGGGCCCCCGCCGCCCCCGTCCGCGACGAGTTCGCCTCCGCCGACGGCCGCCTGTCCTCCGACTGGGCCGGCCCCGGGCGGCGCGGCTACCGCGGCGAGGCCGGCCAGCTCGTCCCCCAGAGCGGCGGCCCCGTCTACTGGGTGCGCGCGCTGCTCGGCCAAAGCCAGTCGGCCGCGGTGACGCTGCGCGCCGTCGACCGCGCGGGGCCCAACATCCAGGGGCTGCTGCTCAAGGTGCGCCGCGAGCCGGGCCGGGCCGGCTGGAGCGCGGGCGCCATCAGGGTCGCCGCCGACGGCGCGGCCGGCGAGGTCAGAGTCGAGGTGTTTGCCCCCGGCGCCGCCGGCTGGCGCCTCGCGAAGGCCTTCGCGGCCCCCCTCGCCGACGGCGACGTGCTCGGCGCGCGGGCCTTCGCGGACGGCACCGTCGCCGCCTACCGCAACAACGCCCTGCTCGGCGTCGCCGACACCCGTGAGCTCACGGGCGTCGGCGAGCTGTTCGTCGGCCGCAGCGGCTACGCCGGCCTGTGGTTCGAGCGCGCCCCCGGCGCCATCCTCGACGACTTCGCCGCGCAGTAGGCCCCACGCCCGGGAGCCGGCCCGCGGCCGCCGCGGCTTTGCGCCACCGGCATGGCTCCTTCTACCGATGTAGGACACCGCCGGCCCTGCTACCATCCGGGGTACGTCGCACTCCCGTCGCGCGCCACGATGCGCCCGACAAGCAGAAAGCCACACCCCGGTATGTATCGTCCCACCGGACCCGCGCTCCCCCGCCCCGCCCGCCACCTGCTCCTCCTGCTCGCCCTGGCCGTCCTCGTCGGCGCGCTCCCCGCCGCGAGCGGGCACGCCCAGGGCCAGCGTAACGTCGTCGAGCGCTGGCGCGGCACGATCACCATCAGCAAACGCTTCAATACCGCCGGCACCCCCGCCGAGCTCCTGTTCACCGGCCAGCAGCTCGAGCGCTACACCCTGCGCTACGACTTGGCCGTCGACGACGACGGCTTCACCAACGGCGATGTCTTCATCAGCCTCACCGCGATCAGCGCCGCTGTCGGCGGCGCGGGCAACTGCGGCGTCGCCACCATGATGCGCTGCTCGATCAGTATGCGCATCGACACCGCCCAGGGCGAGCAGTTCTGGGAGGGCCGGCGCTTCCTCGACTCGCAGGGCAAGCCCCGCCTCAAGCTGGAGCGCGAGGTCGGCGACGGCGTCAGCCCCACGATCAGCGCCACCATGTGCGGCCTGGTCGCCCCGCTCTACCAGTCCTACATCTGCATGCCGGGCGAGACGACCGACTGGGTGCCCGACGTGCCGCTCGAGTTCACGATCACGCCCTACCAGCACGGCCGCCAGCCCCTGGCCACCCCGCTCAACGCCCACTACAGCGACCCGACGATCGCCTGGGACTACGAGGGCCAGCTCGTCGGCGTCGGCCGGCAGCCCGCCCTCGGCCTCGACACCGAGCTGCTTGAGCGCAGCCGCTTCTTCAGCGAGGTGTCGGTCGACGACCGGCTCGACGCCACCGTCGACTGGAACAGCGCCGACGCCGGCACCGTGGTCTGGCAGATCGGCCCGCGCAACGAGCAGGTCGGCCCGACTCGCAACCGCCGGGTGACCAACCAGACCAACGTCGGCCTGCCCGGGCCGGGCACCCAGCAGGTGTTGGTGCAGGCCCGCAACACACTCAACCTGAGCTCCGAGCCGGCCACCACCCAGGTTACCGCGATCCGCTGGCCCGTCTCCGCGGAGGCGCCCGGCAACGTCCGCGCGACCAAGCTTAACGGGGTGGTCGCCTACCGCTACGCCCTGCGCTTCCCCGCCCAGCCCTTCACCGGAAAGATCGACCGCGTCCCCGATATCGTCCCCTACTTGCGCGGCAAGCCCCTTGGCCTCGCCGACAGTCAGGCCGGCGGCGAGGTCGAGATCCTGTCCACCGGCGAGGGCTACGGCAAGCTCGACGGCAGGGCCGGGTTCACCGCCATGGGCGGCACCGTCACCGGCGGCCTGTATGTGAAGGCCCAGGCCGTCCACAGCGCCCAGTATGGCGTCCAGTACCCCAGCGGCGAGTTCAACCTGACCCTGGCCGGCAAGCTGGAGAAGACCGAGCCGCTGGTGATGCTGGTTCCCCCGATCGGCGCGGCGGCGGCCACGATCAGCCGCTACAGCCCCACCATCCAGGGCGCGATCAACGCGCTGGCCGTCCAGGCCGAGATCGAGCCGAAGATCGACCTGCTGTTCAAACTGAAGGACAATCAGGGCCGGATCGAGTTCGTCAGCGGCGAGGCCCGCCCCAGCTTCGGCATCAAGACGAACCTCGTCGTGGAGCTGGCGCCGGGCACGGCCTTCGCCAGCGTCGGGGTCGGCGCGCAGATCACCCAAGGCTACCGGGTGCCCGCCCCCTACCTGATGGACACCGAGATCAAGCTCACCGGCACGGCCAAGATCATCGTCGGCAACTTCCAGTTCGAGCGCGAGCAAAGCGTCACCTGCCTGTACACCTCGCTCGGCCTGAGCTGCCGCGTGCCCCGCCTCGCCGCCCTCCAGGCCGAGCTGAGCGCGACGGCGAACCTGTGGAGCGCGATCGACCGCTCCTACACCCAGCACCCCGACTACGGCCGCTGGACGGGCGCGGAGCCGGCGGTGACCGGCCCCGGCGTGAGCGACCAGCGCCTCGTCGCCGCCCTCACGCCCCACGCCAGCCCGGCGATCGTTATCGCCCCCAACGACTTCTACGGCACCCGCTACACCTACGTCGTCTGGGCCCACGACCACGCCGACCTGCCCCTGGCCTCGGCCCGCGAGCTGACCCTCGCCACCGAGGATGTGGTCGGCGGCTGGAGCGGCCCGCAGCGCCTCACCAGCGACGACCGCGACGACTGGAACCCGCAGCTCGCCCTCGCCCCGAGCGGCGCGCCCCTGGTGGTCTGGCAGCGCATGGACACCGCCACGCCGCCCGACATCAACGCCGACGCCGGCGCCTACCTGAGCCACATGCAGATCGCCGCCGGCAAGATCGCTCTCGGCAGCGCCGCCCGCGTGGCCCCGCTCCAGCTCAGCTCGGGCGGCCTGAGCCACAACCCGCAGCTCGGCGGCACCAGCACCGGCGGCCTGGCGACGTGGATCAGCAACCCGGCCAACCAGCTCGGCGGCGACGCCGCCCACCCCGACACACTGATGTGGAGCCGCTACACCGAGAGCGGCAACACCTGGAGCCCGGCCGCCGCGGTTTTGCCGGCGCTGGGCGGGCTGGTTGACTACCGGCTGGCCACCAACGGCGCCAACGCCGCGATCGCCTTCACCCGCGACACCGACGGCAATCTGGCCACGCTGGAGGACCGCGAGATCTTTGTCAGCCGCCTCCAGGGCAACACCTGGTCGGCGCCGCAGCAGATCACACGCAACACCGTGCCCGACGAGCTGCCCCAGCTCGCCCTCGCCGCCGACGGCAACCCGATGCTCGTCTGGCGCCAGGCCGGCGCGATGCAGTTCCTCGCCGGCTCCTGGACGGCCGCGCCCCGGGCGCTCCCCCTGCCCGGCGCCGCCCTGCGCCCCGACTACCAGCTCGTGCGCGCCGCCGACGATAGCCTCGCCCTCGTCTGGCAGGACGGCGAGCCCGGCGATACCCGCGTCGGCTACGCGGTCTACGACCGCGCCACCGGCCTGTGGGGCGACCAGCGCACGATCGCCCCGCCGGTGGCCGCGACGGCCCAGCGTGCCACGATGGCGACCGCCATCGCCCCGGCCCTCGCCGTCGCCCCGGCCGACAGCGCGAAGGAGCGGCTGATCGTCGCCTACCTCCTCGCCGACGTCGCCTCGGTGACGCGGACGGTCGACGGCACCAGTATGCCGAACGTCCAGCAGGTCGGCGCTCACAGCCTCCACGTCGTGCAGGAGCGGGTCGGCGCCAACCTGTCGCTCAGCCCGTCCGCCATCACAGTCACGCCCGCCGACGCCCGGCCGGGGCAGACGGTGCAGGTGCAGGTCGCGGTGCGCAACACCGGCCAGCTCCCGGTGGATGGCGTGCCGGTCGAGCTGCTGTCCGCCGACCCGGAGGATATCTACGGCCAGCCCGACGTCGTCCAGTCGCGCACACTGCCGCGGCTGCGTGCCGGCGACACCTACACCGTGACCTACAGCCTGCCGCGCCCCGAGGAGGGACGGCGCTGGGGCGTGAACATCCCGCAGGTCTACGAGCAGTGCGACTCCTGCTCGCCCCGGCCCGTCGAAACGGACTACACCGACAACTACGCCGCGATCGGGGGCGAGCTGCGGATCGCGCCGCTGCCGGCTACCTCCACGCCGCAGGGCATCGCCCTCTCCGCCCGCGTGACCCAGACGGGCGCGCTCTACAGCACCATGCCCACGAGCGCGACGCTGCGCCTGGGCGCGCCGGACGGCCCGGTGGTGGCGGACGTGGGCGTGGCCTTCCCGATCTCGCGCACGGCCACCCTCGACGCGACGGCCTGGATCTCGCCGACCGTGCTCGGCGCGGGCAGCCACACCCTTTTCTGGCAGCTCGACCCGGGCCGCCGGCTCGCCGAGCGCGACCAGGCCGACAACAGCTTCGCGGTGCAGGTCGACGTTCTCCCCGACCTGGCGACCGCGCCGGGCCTGATCGGCTGGGGCCGCAGCCCGGGCGCGACGGCGCCGCTGAGCATGCGGGTGGAGAACCACGGGAGCTGGGCCAGCGCCGCCAGCGCCGCCGACCTGTGGGACGGCCCGCCGGGCGCGGCCGGGTCGCATAAGCTGGGGCGAGTCGCGGTGCCGGCCATCGCGGCGGGCGGCTTCGCCGAGCTGACGGGCACCTTGCAGCTGGCCGGCCTGCCGGCGGCGCAGCGCGGCCTCGCGGCGCTCTACGTCCAGCTCGACCCGGACGGCCGCGTTGCCGAGGTCAACGAGAACAACAACCTGATCGTCGCGGGCCAGCCCACCGCCCCCACGACGCAGCCGCCGCCGCCCGGCAACAACCGGCTGTACCTGCCGCTGCTGCGGCGCTAACCCTGGCTGTTAGGGATGGAGTTCGGGGAGGGCGTGTGCCCTCCCCGAACTGTTTGAAGCCCCCTCCCGGTGCAGGGAGGGGGCAAGTGGAGGGGCGCTCGCAGGTGGCTAGCGGCCGCGGCTGGCGAGGAAGTCGATCACATCGATCTTGGTCACGATGCCGGCCACGCGGGACTGGTCCACGACGACGGCGGCGGCGGAGCGGCCGAAGACGCCAGTCAGCTCCTCGACGGGGGTGTCGGGGGCGACGGTGGCGACCTCGTGGGCGTGGAGGCCGTGGATGGAGTGGTCCATCGCGCCGCCGTTCAGCAGGTAGTCGAGCAGGTCGCCCTCGCTGATCAGGCCGTGCAGGCCGCCCGAGCCGTCCAGCACTGGGAGCTGCGAGATGCCGTGGGTCTTCATCATGCGGATGGCGGCCTCGACGCTAGTCGACTCGTCGGCGGCGATCAGCTCGGCCGAGCGAGCGGCGATCAGGTCGGCGACGGTGGCGGCCTCCATAAAGCCGTTCTCGCGCATCCAGTTGTCGTCGAAGATCTTGCTCAGGTAGCGGCTGCCGCTGTCGGGGAGCAGCACGACCACCAGGTCGTCCTCGGTCAGGTGCTCGGCGGCGGGGGTGCGCAGCCACTTGAGGGCCCCGGCCACGGCCATGCCGCAGGAGCCGCCGCAGAAGATCCCCTCCTCGCGCACCAGGCGCCGCGTCATCAGGAAGCTTTCGCGGTCGGACACCTGGACGACGTCGTCGACCACCTTGAAGTCCATCGTGGTGGGGAGGAAGTCCTCGCCGACGCCCTCGACCTTGTAGCCGTGGGCCTCGCCGAGGTGGCCGGTGCGGAAGTACTCGGTGTAGAGCGAGCCGATCGGGTCGACGCCGACGACCTTGACGCCCGGGTTGCGCTCCTTGAGGTAGCGCCCGGTGCCGGAGATGGTGCCGCCGGTGCCCATGCCGGCCACGAAGACGCTGATCTTGCCGGCCGTCTGCTGCCAGATCTCGGGGCCGGTCGAGCGGTAGTGGGCGTCGGGGTTGGCCTGGTTCCAGTACTGGCCGGCGAGGATGGCGTTGGGCGTCTCCTCGGCAAGGCGCTTGCTAACAGAGTAGTAGGAGCGCGGGTCGTCCGGCTCGACGGCCGTGGGCGTGATCACGACCCGGGCGCCGAAGGCGCGCAGGGCCCGGATCTTCTCCTCGCTCATCTTGTCCGGCATCACGAAGATGCACTTGTAGCCCTTGATCGCCGCCGCGATCGCCAGCCCCATGCCCGTGTTGCCGCTGGTCGGCTCGACGATCGTGCCGCCGGGCTTGAGCAGCCCGCGCCGCTCGGCGTCCTCGATCATGGCGATGCCGATCCGGTCCTTCACGCTGCCGCCGGGGTTGAGGTACTCGACCTTGACGGCCACGGCCGGGCGGATGCCCCGGGCCAGCTTGTGCAGTCGCACCAGCGGGGTGTTGCCGATCGTTTCCAGAATGCTGTCAAACACCTGTGGGGTGGTGGTCATCGCGGGGTCGTCGGTTGCGGTCACGAGGCCCTCCTTCACGCTTCCTCGTCTTCGAGCGCTGCGCTCCCCGCATGGTACCACATCGGCCGCGAGATGCACACCGCAGGAATAGTGTTATACTGTCACTAAATTGCGGGGCGGACGCGAGCACAGGGAGGCTGCCATGGACCACCCATTCTTCTCGATCTACCGGCACGGCTTTGTGCGCGCGGCCGTGGGCGTGCCCGCGCTGCGGGTGGCCGACCCGGCCTTCAACGCCGAGCGCACGATCGCGCTGGCCCGGCGGGCCTCCGCGGCCGGCGCCGGCGTGCTGCTGTTCCCCGAGCTCGGCATCTCGGCCTACACCAACGACGACCTGTTCCAGCAGGATGCCCTGCTCGACGCCGTGCTCGCCGCCCTCGACGCCGTGCGGGCCGCCAGCGCCGACCTGGCGCCGCTGATCATGGTCGGCGCGCCGCTGCGCCACGACGGCCGGCTGTTCAACTGCGCCGTCGCGATCTACCGCGGCGAGATCCTCGGCGTGACCCCGAAGAGCTACCTCCCCAACTACCGCGAGTTCTACGAGAAGCGCCAGTTCGTCGCCGCCCGCGACGCCGTCAGCCAGGAGATCGCCCTGCTCGGCCGCGCCGTCCCCTTCGGCCCCGACGTGATCTATGTGGCCGAGAACGTGCCCGACTTCGTCGTCCACGCCGAGGTCTGCGAGGACGTCTGGACGCCCATCCCGCCCAGCACCTACGCGGCCCTGGCCGGGGCGACGGTGCTCTGCAACCTGTCGGCGAGCAACATCACCATTGGCAAGGCCGACTACCGCCGCGACCTGTGCGCCGCCCAGTCCGGCACCTGCATCGCCGCCTACCTGTACTCGGCCGCCGGCCCTGGCGAAAGCACCACCGACCTGGCCTGGGACGGCCACGCCCTGATCTACGAGAACAACGAGCGGCTGGCCGAGTCCGAGCGCTTCGCCGACGGCGAGCAGCTGATCATGGCCGACATCGACCTCGAGCGGCTGCGCCAGGACCGCATGCGTCAGACCAGCTTCGCCGACGCTTCCGCCGACCACCGCGAGCGGCTGCGGCAGATCCGCCGCGTCCGTTTCCGCTTCGAGGCGCCCGCGGGCGACATCGGCCTCGTCCGCACCATCGAGCGCTTCCCCTACGTGCCGAACGACCCGGCCACCCGCGACGCCCGCTGCTTCGAGGCGTACAACATCCAGGTCCACGGCCTGATGAAGCGGCTCGCCAACACCAAGATCCAGAAGCTGGTGATCGGCGTCTCCGGCGGCCTCGATAGCACTCACGCCCTGATCGTGGCCGCCAAGACGATGGACCGGCTCGGCCTGCCCCGCTCCAACATCCTGGCCTACACCATGCCCGGCTTCGCCACCAGCGAGCACACCAAAACCAACGCCCACGCCCTGATGCGCGCCCTCGGCGTGAGCGCCGCCGAGATCGACATCCGCCCCTCGGCGACCCAGATGCTCAGGGACATCGGCCACCCGTTCGCCGGCGGCGAGCCGGTCTACGACGTGACCTTCGAGAACGTCCAGGCCGGCGAGCGCACCTCGCACCTGTTCCGCCTGGCCAACCACCACAACGCCCTCGTGCTCGGCACGGGCGACCTGAGCGAGCTGGCCCTCGGCTGGGCGACCTACGGCGTGGGCGACCATATGTCGCACTACAACGTCAACGCCTCGGTGCCCAAGACGCTCATCCAGCACCTCATCCGCTGGGTGATCCGCTCCGGCCAGTTCGACCCGGCCACCAACGCCACCCTCCAGTCCATCCTCGACACCGAGATCTCGCCCGAGCTGGTGCCGGCCGCCACCGGCGAGGAGAACGACGGCCCGGCCCAGAGCACCGAGGCCAAGATCGGCCCTTATCCCCTGCAAGACTTCAACCTGTACTACACCACCCGCTACGGGCTGCGCCCGAGCAAGGTCGCCTTCCTGAGCTACCACGCCTGGCACGACGCGGCTCGCGGCGCATGGCCGGAAGGGTTGCCCGCGGCCAAGCGCGTCGCCTACGACCTGCCGACGATCAAGGGCTGGCTCGGCATCTTTCTGTTCCGCTTCTTCCAGATCAGCCAGTTCAAGCGCTCGGCCGTGCCCAACGGCCCCAAGGTCGGCTCGGGCGGCTCGCTTTCCCCCCGCGGCGACTGGCGGGCCCCCAGCGACGCCGAGGCGACCGTCTGGATCGAGGAGCTCAACGCCCATGTCCCGGACTAGAGCGCTCCTGGCCCTGCTCTTGCTTGTGCTCGCCGCAGGGTGCGCGGCGCGCACAGATGCGGAAAACCCCGCCGCCCGCGGCGAGCGGCTGTACGGGACGTACTGCATCGGCTGCCACAGCCTCGACCCGGCCGGGCCGGACGCCACCGGGCCCACGGCCCCGGCCATGCTGGCCCGCGCCGCGGCGCAGGACGACCCGGCAGCCTGGCTGCGGCTCCAGATCATCCAGCCGAACGCCGAGTTGGCCCCCGGCTACCCGGCCGGCCTCATGCCGGCCACCTACGGCTCCACCTTCGATCCGGCCGAGCTCGACGCGCTGGTGGCGTATCTAGTGAGTATGGGCCAGAGCCAATAGTTCACAGCCGCTGCCTTCGCGCCGCCTGGTGCGATTCACCCGCCGGGAGGAAGTCATGGCCGAGGTGCCCGAGGTCGAAATCCTGGCCCGCGACATGCGCGCCCTGGTGGTGGGGCGGACGATCTGCGCCGCCCGGGTGATCGTGCCGGCCGCGGTGCGCTTCCCCGACCCGGGCGCGTTCGCCGACCTCGTCTCCGGCCGCCGCGTCGCGGGCTGCGAGCGGCGGGCCAAGTGGCTGCTCTGCCCGCTCGACGGCGGCGTGCTGCTCGCCATGCACATGATGCTCCACGGCACCCTGCGCCTCCAGCCCGCCGGCACCCCGCCCGACCCCGAGACGATGCTCGTCTACAGCCTCGACGGCGACGAGGATCTGTGGCTGCGCGACCGCAAGGCCTACGCCCGCGTCGCCGCCGGCCCGGCCGACGAGGCGGCGGCCAAGCTCAAGCTTGCCGGCCTCGGCCCCGAGCTGATCGACCCCGCCTTCACCCCGGCCGACCTGCTGGCCCTGCTGCGCGGCCGCCGCGGCGTGCTCAAGCCGCTCCTCGTCAACCAGAATGTGCTCGCCGGCCTCGGCAACCGCGACGTCGACGAAAGCCTCTGGGAGTCGCAGATCGCCCCGCAGCGGGTGGCCGGCTCGCTCGACGAGGCCGAGGCCGCGCGCCTGCTGGAGTGCGCCCGCATGATCCTCGACGAGGGGATCGGCCTGCGCGGCACCATGACCGACCTGCGCGGCGTGCGCGGGCGGGCCCGCCAGGACCGCAAGATCTACGGCCACGCCGGCGAGCCATGCCCGCGCTGCGCCACCCCGATCGCCCGCACTTTTATCGGCCAGGCGATCACCTTCTTCTGCCCCGGCTGCCAGCGCTGAGCCGGCGCCCGCCCCATCTCCCCAACCTCGCGTTTTTTGCCCCTGTGTCCGGAATTCATTGGCACGGATAATGTTGCCTTTTAGAGTATCCGCGCCCTAGATCGCCAGGAGCGAGTCGTCGTCTTCTACCAAAGGAGAACAAGGATGTTCCGCCTCACCGCAGAGGGTCGCCGTGGCCTCGCGCCGCTAGCCCTGCTCCTCGCCCTGCTCGCCGGCCTCGGATTCGCGCCCGCCCCCGCGCGGGCCGCCACCGGCGACACCTACCAGAACCCGCTCCCCGTGACCATCCCGTCAGGGGGCATGGTCGAAAGCTGCGCCGACCCCTCGATCATCCGCGGCCAGCAGCCCGGCGATCGCTACTGGTACATGTTCTGCACCAAGGACCCGCTCAACGACGAGGACCGCACCGGCACCGACTACAACTTCCGCAACCTGCCCATGCTCCGCTCGCTCGACCTGGTCAATTGGGAGTATGTCGGCGACGCTTTCGAAACCGTTCCCGAGTGGGGCGAGCTGACCTCGGGCGTCTGGGCGCCCGACATCCAGTTCTTCAACGGCCAGTACTACTTGTACTATGTGATGACCGATGTCAAGGAGTCGGTCAGCGGCGAGCCCGGCTGCGACGGCGACTCCGCGATCGGCGTGGCCACCAGCCCCAACCCGACCGGCCCGTGGGAGGATCTGGGCCGCCCCGTGATCGAGCCGCGCCGCAACGGCCCCGGCTGCAACTTCTTCTGGACCTTTGACCCCGAGGTGATCGTCACCCCCGAGGGCCAGCGCTACATCTACTTCGGCAGCTACTACGGCGGCATCCACGTCCGCGAGCTGTCCGACGACGGCCTGTCCGCCGACGCGACCACCAACGTGCAGGTGACCATCGCCAACCGCTACGAGGGCGCGGAGGTCGTCTACCGCGACGGCTACTACTACATGTTCGTCTCGGCCGGCAACTGCTGCAACGGCCCGCTCACCGGCTACAGCGTCTTCGTCGGCCGCTCGGAAAGCCCCACCGGCCCCTTCGTGGACCGCGAGGGGGTGTCGTTCATGGCCGGCCGCGTCGGCGGGACGCCCGTGATCACGCAGAACGGCAACCGCTGGATCGGCGTCGGCCACAACAGCGTCTTCCAGGACGCCCGGGGCGAGTGGTGGACGGTCTACCACGGCGTCGATGTGAATGAGCCCTACTTCGCCGACGCGATCGGCTTCACCAAGCGCCCGGTGCTGCTCGACCGGCTGGACTGGGTCGACGGCTGGCCCATGCTGCGCTCCGGCCTCGGCCCGTCGGACGAGCTGCGAACCGCGCCATCGGCCCAGCCCGAGGACCGCAACAAGTCCAAGGACAAGGCGCCGAAGCGGCTCCGGCTCGGCAAGGAGTTCCGGCAGCTGTCCGACAACTTCAGCGGCGACAGCCTGCGCGCCGGCTGGAGCTGGGTGCGCGAGCCCGCCGCCGGCACCTTCGGCTTTGAGGACGGCACCCTGCGCCTTGACACCCAGGCCGCCGACCTGTTCGAGGGCAACAACAGCGCGTCGGTGCTGACCGAGGCCGCGCCCGCCGGCGACTACATCGTCGAGACGCGCGTCCGGCTGACCGTGCCCCCGGAGGGCTGCTGCTTCAACTTCGTCCAGGCCGGCATCCTGATCTACGGCGACGACGACAACTATGTGCGCTTGATGCACGTGTCGATCTGGGAAACTCGCCAGATCGAGTTCGCCAAGGAGTATATGGAGCCCGGCCGCGGCCCGCGCTTCGGCGGCACCCTGCTCGGCCCGCCCGACGAGTGGACCTACCTGCGCATCCTCAAGCGCACCATCGACGGCCAGGAGCACTACACCGCCTACTCCAGCCGCGACGGCCGGACCTGGGTCCGCGGCGGCACCTGGACCCACAGCCTCGGCTCGGGCGCCCGCATCGGCCTCGCCGCGATGGGCGGCTCCGGCTTCCAGGCCCACTTCGACTACGTCCGCGTCTTCGCCTACAAGGAGGGCTGGTAGGCCCGGGATGACCAGAGCTGAGGCGCCGCGGCCGTAAGGGGCGCCAGCGAAAACGATGGGGGCAGCCGCGGCGCGGCTGCCCCCGTGCTGCGCTCAGCCCGCCGCGCCCCACCACCATTTCACGGCTGCGGCGGTAAGGGGACGCCCAGGGGAGGAGCGGCGCCGCTCCTCCCCCACTGGTGGCATATTTCTTGACAAGCATTAGGGCCGGTGCTATCCTACACTCCACTTCAAAAGAAGAACTGTCGCACCCGGAGCCCGGGGGCGGCAGAGTCAGACGCGGTCTGGCGGATGCGCCGGCCGCGTTGTCGATCTGGGGCGACGCCCCTCCCCCGCACCGCCACCAGCGTCCTCGCCCCGAACCTGGCCAACAAGAGGGACAGCGGCTATGGATAGTTCCAGCGCAATGGCGAGGAGCGGCGACCATCACGCCGAGCCCGGCCCGGTCACCCTGCCGTCCGTCCACGGCGGCGTGCGCCGGCCCACGCCTAACGGCGCTGACGAGCCGCCCCCCACCGCCGGCCACCCCATCCTCCAGCTCCCGGTGATCGAGCACCTGGCCGAAGGGCTGCGCAAGCAGGACGGCGCCACCACCGTCGAGGCCGTGCGCGCCACCTACCTCACGGCCTACAGCAGCCCCACCGCCGAGGCCCTGATCGGCCGCCTGCACCAGTACTTCCCCGAGGGCGACGGCGAGCTCGTCCGCCGGGCCTACGCTCTGGCCACAATCGCCCACGCCGGCCAGTTCCGCCAAAGCGGCGAGCCCTATATCGACCACCCGGTCGCCGTCTCCGCCATCCTGCTCGAGCTGCGCCTCGACGCCGAGTCCGTCGCGGCCGCCCTGCTCCACGACGTGGTGGAGGACACGGGCGTCAAGCTCGACCTGATCGGCCAGCAGTTCGGCGTTGCGATCGCCCACCTCGTCGACGGCGTGACCAAGCTGTCGGGCCTGGAGAAGCGCTCCAAGGAGGAGCTGCAGGCCGGCTCGTACCGCAAGATGTTTATCGCCTCGGCCGACGACCCGCGCGTCATTCTGATCAAGCTGGCCGACCGGCTGCATAACATGCGCACGCTCGGCGCCACCCCGCCGGCTAAGCAGAAGCGCGTCGCCCGCGAAACCCTCGACATCTACGCCCCGCTCGCCCACCGCCTCGGCATGTGGCAGGTCAAGTCCGAGCTGGAGGATCTCGCCTTCAAGGCGATCTACCCCGAGCGCTACCGCGAGATCGCCCAGGGCCTGACCATGCGCAAGGACGCCCGCGAGCGGATCATCCAGCGCGCGATCAAGCGCCTCCAGGACGCGCTCGAGGTCGAGGGCATCCGCGCCAGCGTGACCGGCCGCCCCAAGCACATCTACTCGATCTGGCGCAAGATGCAGCGCAAGGGCGTCCCCCTGGACCAAATCTACGACCAGCTCGCCGTGCGCGTGCTCGTCGCCGAGAAGGGCCGCGACCCGAAGGAGGCGATCGGCCTCTGCTACCGCGTACTCGGCATCGTCCACACGATGTGGACGCCCGTGCTCCAGGAGTTCGACGACTACATCGCCGTCCCCAAGGAAAGCTCCTACCAGTCGATCCACACTACGGTGATCATCCCCGGCGGCCAGCACTGCGAGATCCAGATCCGCACCGAGCAGATGCACGAGGTCGCCGAGCACGGCATCGCCGCCCACTGGCGCTACAAGGAGGGCTTCGCCCGCGCCTCCGACCAGAACTACGAGGCGAAGATCCGCTGGCTGCGCGAGGTGATCACCTGGAGCACCGAGCTTTCCGACACCGAGTTCGTCACCAGCCTGCGCCCGGCCCTGGAGGAGCAGGTTTACGTCTTCACGCCCAAGGGCAAGATCATCGACCTGCCCCTGGGCGCCACCCCCGTCGACTTCGCCTACCGCATCCACTCGGACGTCGGCCACCGCTGCTCCGGCGCCAAGGTGAACGGCCGGATCGTCCCGCTCGACTACCACCTCCAGAACGGCGAGATCGTCGACATCATGACGGCCAAGGCCAAGGGCCCCAGCCGCGACTGGCTCAACTTTGTCAAGACGCCGAGCGCCCGCAACCACATCAAGCGCTTCTTCCGCCGCGCCGAGCGCGACGAGAACGTGGCCGCCGGCCGCGACATGCTGGAGAAGGAGCTGAAGCGGCTCGCCCTGACGATCAGCTTCGAGTCCCTCGCCGACCAGAGCGGCGCCCACTCCGCCGACGACATGTTCGCCCTGATCGGCTCCGGCGAGCTGACCGCCCGCACGATCGCCCAGAAGGCCCTGGCCCAGCAGGTCGAGCAGCAGCGCCCCGCCGTCGAGGAGCTGCCCATCCCCGAGATCCAGCCGGCCGCCCAGCCCCGCCGCGAGCCGATGGGCATCCAGGTGATCGGCGTCGGCAGCGTGCAGAACCGCCTGGCCCGCTGCTGCAACCCTCTGGTCGGCGAGCCGATCGTCGGCTATGTCACCCGCGGGCGCGGGATCACGGTGCACCGCGCCGACTGCCGCACCATCGTCAACGAGCACGACCGCGACCGCCTGATCGACGTCACCTGGGGCGCCCAGCAGCCCAAGGGCTACTCCGTCCCCATCCGCGTCGAAAGCTGGGACAGGGTCGGCCTCTGGCGCGATGTGTCCGCGATCATCGCCGACGAGGGCGTCAACATCGAGAAGCTGGAGCAGGGCAAGTCCAGCCGCGCCGGCCGCGCCGTGCTCCACATCACCATCACCATCCAGACGGTCCAGCAGCTTTCCGCCCTCCTCGACAAGCTCAACCGCATCGCCGACGTGATCGAGGCCAGGCGGGAAACCCACGGCGGCGTCAAGTCCGCGTGAGCCCGATCGACTCCATCCGCCGGGCCCTCCTGGCCTGGTTCGCCGCCAACGCCCGCGACCTGCCCTGGCGCCGCACCCGCGACCCCTACCGCGTCCTGGTCTCCGAGATCATGCTCCAGCAGACCCAGGTCGACCGGGTGATCCCGAAGTACCTGGCCTTCCTGGAGGCCTTCCCGACCCTCGAGGCCCTGGCCGCCGCCCCCACGGCCGAGGTGATCCGGCTCTGGGCCGGGCTCGGCTACAACCGCCGCGCCGTCAACCTCCAGCGCGCCGCCCGCGCCGTGCTCGACCAGCACGGCGGCCAGTTCCCCCGAAGCGTCGACGAGCTCCTGGCCCTGCCGGGGATCGGGCCCTACACGGCGGGCGCCGTGGCCTGCTTCGCCTTTGAGCAGGACGTGGCCTTCATGGACACAAACATCCGCCGTGTCCTGCGCCGCGCCCTCGTTGGCCCTGATACCGCCGAGCCCGCCCCAACCGACCGCGCGCTGCTGGCCCTCGGCGCCGAGCTGGTGCCGCCCGGCGAGGGCTGGGCCTGGAACCAGGCGATCATGGAGCTCGGTGCCCTTGTCTGCACCGCCGCCGCCCCCGCCTGCCGCCGCTGCCCGATCAGCGCCCACTGTCGCGCCTACGCCGCCCGCGTTGCCGAGGGCGAGGCCATGGTGTTGGCGATGGGCGCCGTGAACGGGGGGACGGGGGGACGGGGGGACAGGGGGCCAGGTGAGCCGGCCGTGGCCCTGGACGCTGGCGGGCAGGGCCGGAAGCGCGCCGCCGAGCGCAAGGCGAGCTACAAGCCCGAGGAGCCCTACGTCGGCTCGCGGCGCTGGTATCGCGGGCGAGTTGTCGACGCCCTGCGGGCCTTGGCAGCGGGCGAGGCGCTGCCGCTGGCCGAGCTGGGGCCGCGCATCAAGGATGGTTTTGGCGCCGAGGAGTTGCCCTGGCTGGCGGAGCTCGTCGCCGGGCTGGCGCGCGACGGGCTGGTCGCCCTGGAGGGCGAGGCCGCGCGTTTGCCATAATCCGCGCCCGAAACTCGCGCCGCCCGCGTTTACATCCGTGAAGCCTGCTGGGCGCCGCGCTACTAGCGGCGCCCGTAACATTTTTGTTACGCGGCGCGCGGCGCCGTTGCAAGCCGTTCATCCTCGTGTGCTATAACATAGCAGGTGTGGTCGATACGCCCTTAAGGAGCCCCGGATGCGCGCGCTCTCCCAGGCCGCACGGTTCTACCTTATCGCCCTCTGGTCCGCAGCGCTCCTCCTCGCCGCCGGCTCGCTGTTCGTCGCCCCCTCCCCTCCGTTCACCCTCAACGACCTCGCCGCCGCCCTGATCTTCGCGGTGATGCTCGCCGTCGCCGACCTGACCGCCTTCGAGACGGAGGACGGCCGGGCGGTCAGCATCGCGGTGGCCCTCCTGATCGCGGCCGTCACCTCGCTCTCCTGGCCCCTGCTGCTCGGCGTGATCGTGGTAGGCACGGTCTGCGGGGTGGTGGCGCGCGGCGTCGCCTGGTGGCAGACGGCCTCGGTGATCGCGGTGCGCATCGTCACATTCGCCGCGGTCGCCGGCCTGGCCGGCATCCCCCAGCTCGTGGGCGAGCCTGCCGGCGAGGCCCTGCCCTACACCACGCCCCTTGCCCTGTTCCTGCTGCTGCTCAGCGGCCTGCTGATCTTTCTCTCGGAGCGGCTGGCCGAGGCCGGCCTGGAGCTGTTTGGCGGCGGCGAGCCGATCGACCTGCGCAAGCGGCTGCGGCTCGACGAGCTGCGCTGGTATGTGCTGATGCTCGCCCCCCTCGGCGGCCTGCTCGGCACGCTCTACAAGATCAACGGCTGGGCCTTCGTGCTCGGCATCGTCCCGATCGTGATCGTGCAAAGCGCCTTTCGCTCCCAGGCCGACGCGATCCGCTACAGCCGCCAGGCCCGCGAGCTCGCCGCCAACCAGTCCGCCCTTTCCGACAAGCTCGAGCGCCTGCAAAGCCTGATGATCGCCCTGATCACCAGCCGCGACGTGTCGAGCATGCTCAACCTGCTGATCGTGCGCCTGGCGGCCCTGATGAACGCCGCCCACGGCTGGGTTGTCCTGCTCGACGAGGACCAGGCCCCCCAGATGGTCGCCTCGCACAACTTGCCGATCCACCCCGGCCCCGACCCGGTGGGCGTGCCGAACCCCAAGAGCTACGCCAACATCCTCGGCCGCCCGCGCGTGACGATGGTCACCGATCAGTACCTCCAGACGCTCGCCCCGCTCCACGAGCTGTCGCTCGGCCTGTTCTGGCAGGCGATCGTGGTCATCCCCCTGGTCGACGAGAAGCGGGTGATGGGCGCGATCTGCCTGAGCTTCACCGAGATCCGCGGCCTCAACGAGGACGACCAGCGCGTGCTGACCGCGTTCGCCCGCCAGGCCGCCACCGTGATCGCAAACGCCCGGCTGTTCCGCCGGCTCCAGGAAAGCCAGGCCGAGCTCGTCCAGTCCTCCAAGCTGGCCGCCGTCGGCACCTTCGCCGCCGGCATCGCCCACGAGTTCAACAACCTGCTCGCCGGCATGCTCGGCTACGCCCAGCTCGGCCTCGCCAGCGACGACGACGACACGAAGAACGAGTCGCTCAAGGTGGTCGTCGACACCTGCAAGCGCGGCAAGAGCATCACCGGCAGCCTGCTCACCTTCGCCCGCCGCCAGGAGCCGCGCCGCGAGCTGGCCGACCTGCGCGAGGCTGTCCAGGGCACGCTCACGCTGATGGAGATCGAGCTGCGCAAGCACAACATCCAGATCGTGCGCGAGATCAGCTCCGTGCCGCTCACGATCTGCGACGCCGGCCAGATCTCGCAGGTGTTCCTCAACCTGCTCACCAACGCCCGCGACGCGATGAAGCCCGAAGGCGGCACCCTCAGCGTCAGCCTCGGCGGCGACGAGCGCCGGATCACCCTCGCCGTGAAGGACACCGGCCACGGCATCCCCGACAGCCTCCGCGACAAGATCTTCGAGCCGTTCGTCACCACCAAGGGCGCCCTCGGCGGGAGCGCTACCCCTGGCACCGGCCTCGGCCTGTCCGTCTCCTACGGCATCATCAAGAGCCACGGCGGCGACTTCGAGATCGACAGCGCCCCCGGCCAGGGCACCACGATGACCGTCCACATCCCCGTCGTCTCCGACCCCAGGGCCGCGGCCGCGCTGGCCGAGGCCGAGCAGACGCCCGAGGAGCTGCCGAGCCTGCGCCTGCTGATCGTGGACGACGACATCTCGATCGGCACCTCGCTCAAGGGGCTGCTGGAGCACATCGGCCACACTGTCACCGTCCGTACCAGCGGCGAGGAGGCTCTCGACGCGTACCGCGCCGGCAGCTACGACATGGTGCTCACCGACCTGTCGATGCCCGGCATGGGCGGCATCCAGCTCCTGCGCGAGCTGCGCGCCTCCGACCCCGACGCCCGCGTCCTCGTCTTCACCGGCCAGGCCCTCGAGGCCCAGGTCGCCGAGGCCACCCGGGCCGGCGCCCGCGCCGTCCTGCGCAAGCCCTTCGAGCTCCAGGAGGTGCTCAAAGCCATGCGCGCCGCCTACCTCCAGCGCCGGCCGGCGGCCGTGGGGCGGTGAGTCTTCCCCCTACTTGAGCTCGGGCATCTCCACGGGGTCCTCGCGGGGCTCGCAGACGCCGCAGAACAGGGCCCGCGCGGTGACGATCGCACGCTGGCCGCCGCCCTGGTCCTTGTAGAGCGCCACGATGTGCGGCATCTCGCGGGCGTGCTCGCGGCAGACCGCCCGGCCGCAGAAGATGCAGGCGCCGTGGGCCGGGCGCTCGCAGTGCCAGCAGTTCCTCGTCGCCTTTCCGTTTCTGGGGGGGGGCCGGGCCCGCGCCCGGCCCCCCGCCGCGCCTACTTGATCACGAGCGGCAGGTACAGGCTGCTCTGCTGCCGCACGTCCACCCCGATCGTCGCCAGGCTGTCGTCCACCTCAAGCGACGAGGTGAGCACGCGGGCCGTGTTGGTGATCTCGTCGCCGTCGTCGCCGCCGACCACCCGCACCGTGAACAACAGCTTGAGCACGCCGGGCGCGCCCCCGCTGGCGCCCTGCACCGTCAGGTTCTGCCAGGTCAGGGTGTTTCCGCTGCGGGTCGGGTTGGGGCCGCGCAGCTGGGCGACAAAGGCGACGTTCGCCGGCAGCTGGTCCTCGACGCTCAGCGTCAGGCTCTCGGCCGTCGGGTTGACCACCTCGATCTGATAAAGGAACTCCTGGTTCGGCGCCGCGCTCGCCGATCGCACCTCGCGCAGGCTGGCGTCCTTGGCGATCGCCGGGCCGGCGGGCTGGCAGATCTTCACCGTCGGGTCGAGCACATTGTCGGCGAGCGGGATGAGGCCGTCCGGGCTGGTCACGCTGGTCAGCGTCGGCATGTCGCTCCACACCTGGCCGATCTCCAGCTCGACCTCCAGCCGCAGCTCGGCCGGCAGCGGGCTGTTGTCCGGCTTCTTCGGCACCGTCAGGTCGCTCCAGATCAGCTGGGTCCCGCCGTCCGGCAGCGCCACCTTGCGCGGGTTGGGCGTGCCGGCGATCGGCCGGACGAAGTGCAGGCCAAGGGGCAGCGTCGCCGTCACCGCCGTCGAGGTGTAGGCGTGGATGTTGGTGTTGACCAGGGACAGCCGGTAGTTGCGCAGCACCCCGGCGTTGGCACATTCCTCGACGGTGTCGCCGGCCAGGATCTGCGGCGTGTAGGTGTGCAGCGGCCGCACCTCTATGGAGTCGTAGGCGAACGTGAACTCCTGGCCGCCGTCCTGGACCGTCTCGCAGCGCTCGCCCCGGCAGATCGCGGACAGCAGCTCGGGCGCGGTCGCGTACGTCCAGCTCCGGTAGTCCTGGTTGACGACGTTGCTCGTGCGGGCCTTGAAGGCGATCACCGCGCTCCCGCTGACGGCGATCTGGGGCACCGTCCAGGTCAGCTTGATCCGCCCATCGGCGCGGCTGGTATCGATCTGCGGCGCCCCGGCGCCGGCGCCCGCGTTGGCCATGCCGATAAACGTGAAGCCGGGCGGCAGAATGTTGACCACGCTGACGTTCTGCAGCACGTTCTGGACATTCTTGTTCGCCACAGTGAGCGTGTACGTCACCTCGTCGGCCAGGCTGGCCACGTCGCGGTCGGCGCGCTGGCGGTACTCGAGCACGTTGGTGCCGCACAAATAGTTGATTTGGGCGACGCTGCGCGGCACCGACACATAGACCGCCTCCTCGCCCTGGTCGTTCCGGAACTTAAACTTCAGCTCGTTGCGGTAGGTCTGCCTGGCGCAGGGCGGGTTGAAGCGGGTGATGATCACCGCCTCGATCGTGCCGCCCACCGGCACCGACTGTAGCGCCCACTCAAGGTCGCCGCGCTCGTTCAGCGTGGGCGGGCCGGAGGCGGTGCTGCTTTCCACGCCCACAAACGAGAAAGTCGGCGGCAGCGCGTCGTAGAGCGCCATCTGGTAGGAGCGGATGTCGTTGTTGGTCAGGCGCAGGCGGAACTTGACCTCGCGGCCCTCGGCGGGCAGCGGGCCCTGGATGTTGGCGTCGGCCGGGTCGACCAGCTCCTTTGTCAGGTCGATGTCGGGGTTGATCCGGATGCAGACCGAGCGCTGCACGACCCGGACCTCCTCGCCCAGCAGCTGCTCGATGTCGCTCTCGCCCACCTGGTTGCAGTAGGACTGGAACTCGATCCCATCGACCCGCGTGGTGTAGCGGATGTAGCGGGTCTGGCCGGGCTCGACGCGGAACGGCGACCACTCGATCCGCCCGCCCGAGCCGTCGTTCCAGGTGGCGCTTAGCGGGGCGTCGTCGAGGGTGGCGTCATTGTTGTAGCTGAAGTTGGCCCCGTTCTGGCTCGGCATGAAGTCGACGATCCGCACGTTGTCGACCGGATCGGGGCCGTTGTTGGTCACCTTGATGTAGTACGGAAAGTTATCGCCGTCGCGGGCGTACAGGGTGTTGCCGACCCGCTCGACGTCGGTGTACTTGCCGATCTCAAGCCGCTCGATCAGCCGGGCCTGGCCCTGGAGCGGTTCGAGGCAGCCACCGGGGACACCCTGGGGTACGCTGACCACGGCCGTGCCGCGGCCGGTGGTCGAGAAGCCGCCCCGCAGGCTCAGGGAGAAGGTCTTCTCGCTGGGCTGAGTGATCGAGCCGGCGGGCATGTCGAGGCGCCAGATCAGCGTGCCGCCCGGGCTCGACCCCGGCGGCTCCTGGACCACCTGGGGCGAGCCGGCGCCCGTGGCCGAGCCGACGAGGTAGGTTGCGTTGCCCTGGATGGTGTAGGTCAGGCGGCCGTCGACGATCGGCTGCGGCCAGTAGTTGCGCACTTTGATCGTCAGCGAGGTTTGGGCGCCGAAGGGCGTCACCCCAGGCTCCGCGGTGATCCCGGCGACGACGATGGGAACCTGGGTCGCATAGCTTGGGTTGTCCCGCGAGGCGACGGTGAAGCGGTCGGTCTGGCTGCCGGGCTTGAGCGGCATCTCGTCGCTTGTCGCGGTCAACGTGGTCCCGACGTTGCGCAGGGCGCCGCAGCGCGGCGGGCCGTCGTTGCGCCGGAAGCGCACCCGAATCTCGATCGAGCCGCCCTTGGGCAGGGGCCCCGGGATGTTCCAGCGCAGGGCCGGCTTGCCGCCGACTGTGACCTGCTGGGGGTTGAGATCGCCGTCGCCGGGGACATAGGTGCCGTCGGTGGGGATGACGTCGGTGAGGACGATGTTGCGCGCGGTAACCGAGTCATCGCGGTCGATGTTCTGGAGCCGGATCAGGAACTCGCCGACGTCGAGCGGGTACAGCTGGGCGTTGGTGCCGACTTTGGTCTTGTTGAGCTGGAAAACGGGAGCCTCGGAGACCGCGGCGACGCTGTTTTCGCTCACGACGCTGCCGGTGTTATCGTTGAGAAACAGCTGGGCCGAGCTGGCCGGGCGGCGCGGCTCGGAGTTGGTAACCACCGGGTACACGTTGTTCGGCACCTTGAGGCGAAGCTGGAAGCTGCCCGACGCCCCATTGGGCAGGTCGGCGACGCGGTAGGCGACACCACCGGTGATGTCGGCGAGGCGCGTCACTGCGCTGCCCTGGACATTCTCGGGGTTGCACATGGTGTCGGCGCAGAACTGCCAGATCCGCTCCGGGTCGGTGTTGGCGCCGGCCGTCTTGACCCACTTACTGAACGTGACGTGGATGCGGATGCCGGTGGCGGCGGCGCCGCTGTTGTTCTGGTAGCTAAAGGTGTAGGTCAGCTCCTGCGGCGCGGTGAAGCGGGTCGGCGACACGGCGACGTTGATGCTGACCGGGCCGCTGACCTGGCGGGGGAACTGGAGCGAGGCCAGGTCTTCGGCGCTCAGGCCGGCGAGCTGCGGCGGCGGGGTGTAGCCCTCCGGGAGGCCGGGGGCGGGCTCGGTGGTGGGTCCGGCCGGCGCGGGCTGGGCGGGGACGGGGTTCTGGGCCATGGCGCCGGCGGGGGCGAGGCCGGCGAGCATGGCAAGAGCCAGCAAGAGCGCAAACAGGCTGAGGTGGCGGCGGGTACGGGTCTCGCGCATAGGACGACTCCTTTCAGCTGCGCCGGCCAGGGCCGCCTGGAGCCCACCCGGCGCATGGGAACACAGAACCCCTTGCGGGGCGGCGGCGGGGTGTTCCCCGCCGCGGGGCGGCGCGTCAGCCGGCCTCACCCGGCCCGCTCTGGGGGGCGGGGCGAGGCCGGGCCCGGGCGTAGGCCAGGGCCGCGCCGGCGGCGATCAGCTCCCCCAGGGTCAGGGCGAGCCGGTGGACAAGGCCGCCGACGACGGCGGCGGGCAGCGGGATGTGCTGCGCAAGCAGGGCGGCAAGGGCCGCCTCGCGCACGCCGAGCCCGCTGGGGGTAAGCACGCTCAGGTAGCCAAGGGCCCAGGCCAGGGCCGCCCCGCCGACCGCGGGGGCCAGCGGCACCCTGCCGACGCCGATCCCGCCCAGCACGGCCACCAGGGCCAGGCCGGCGAAGAGGTTGGCGGCGGTGTAGCCGGCCAGGGCGCCCACGAGCTCGCCATAGCGGTAGCGCCAGGCTAGCTCGGGCCGGTTCAGGCGCCGGGCGGCCCACCCGAGGGCCGCGCCCAGCAGCCTGGGGTGGAGGGCGGCCAGCCCGGCCGGGACGATCAGCAGCAGCCAGGCGGCGTCGCCGGCGCCCCCGCGCCAGAAGGGCAGGCACAGGCCGAAGGCCGCCAGGGCGCCAAGCAGGGTCAGGAGCTGCTCGACGGTGGCGCTGGCCAGGATCTGGCCCCGGCCCACCCCTAGCCGCTCAGCGAACGCTACCCGCCCGACGATGTGCCACACGTTGCCGGGCACATAGCGCGCCAGCATCGTGCCGAGCCAGATCCGGGCCCCGTCGGCGAGGGAAACCTTGCGGGCCGGGCCGCCCGTCATGCGGAGCAGCAGCGTCCAGCAAAGGGCCAGCCCGGCGAAGTACAGGCCGCCGAGGGCGACGGCGACCGCGAGCGCGCCGGGCCCGATCTGCCACGGGTAGGCCCGCAGCACCGCGAGCTGCCGGCTCAAAAACCAGCCCCACGCTATGAGCACCAGGGCGATGGCGGCGGCGCGCAGCCAGGGCGAGCGCAGGATGCGCCTGGGCGATGGGCGGCTCATGCCTGCCAGCCCGGCGCGGGCCTGGTCGGTCGTGGGGTCATCGCATGCGACAGTCTAGCCGCATCCGGCGTTGTGGTGCAACGGCCTAAAGGTGAACATTGGATCACCATAGACCCCGGCACTTCACGCATCACGCCTATCTGGAAAGCCATAATGGGCCGATCCAAAGCCGGATCTTTACAATGGGATAAAGATTACAGTTTACACAGCGCGAGCGTCCACGGGAAGCTGGTGCGCGAGGCAAGAATAGTGCAGTGCCGGCTCGCGAAGCGCCGGAAGGCCCCGGCCGACCAGTGGTTGACGTGGCCGGGGTCGTTGCCCCAGGCCAGCACATTCTTACCGCGCAGAAAGTTGGCGCCCCGGAACAGCGGCTCGTTCGGCACGCTGAGCAGCAGCCAGCCGGCGCTCACGCGGCACAGCTCGGCCAGGCCGGCCGCGGGGTCGTCGAGGTGTTCGAGCACCTCCATGCAGACGACGAGGTCGAAGCTGCGGGCGGGAAACGGCAGGTCGAGCAAGTCGCCCGCGGCAAAGCGGCGGCCGGGGTTGAGCCGCTCGGCCACCCTGAGGGCGCCGGGGCTGCCGTCGAGGCCGACGACGGGCGCGCCGAGGCCGCCGAGAACGGCCTGCATGGCGAAACCCTCGCCGCAGCCGGCGTCGAGAATGTGGCGCGGGGCGGGGCGGACGTGGGCGAGCAGCCCGGCCGCCGCGCGGTGGAAGCGGTCGAGCAGCGCCCGCTGGAGCGGGTTGCCGCTGGTGTGCTTGCGCAAGTTCGAGCTGGTGTACTCGCCGGCGGCGAGCGGGGTGGCCGTCATGGTGCGTGTTTCCGTGCTAGGACAAAGATCAAGGCTCGTCGGTCGTCAGTGTTCGTCGCGCCCCGCGCCAAGGACGCGGCGCACGGCATACTCGTCGCCGGGCTGGTAACTGCTGTTGCGGATCATCTCGCCGACAAGGCCGGTGGAGATGAATTGCAGGCCGGTGATCAGCAGGAGCACGCCGAGGGTGAGCAGGGGCCGGTCGCCGATCGGGCGGGCGCCCTGGAACCAGAGCAGCGTGAGGTAGGCGCAGATCAGGCCGCCGGCCAGGGTGAGCATGGTGCCGAGCGCGCCGAAGAGGCGCAGCGGCCGGCGCATATAGCTGCTCAGGAACAGCACCATGATGAAGTCGAGGTAGCCGCGGCCGAGCCGGCGCGCGCCGAACTTGCTTTTGCCGAAGGCCCGCGGGCGGTGCTCGACCGGCACCTCGGTGACGCGAAAACCGCGCTGGCTGGCCAGCACCGGGATGAAGCGGTGCAGCTCGCCGTACAGCCGCAGCTCGTCGACCACCGGGCGGGTGTAGGCCTTGAAGCCGCAGTTGAAATCGTGGAGCTTCAGCCCGGTCAGGGCCGCGACGACGCCGTTGAAGACGCGCGAGGGCAGCGTCTTCGAGAGCGGGTCGTTGCGGCGGGCGCGCCAGGCCGAGACCATATCGTACCCCGCGTCGAGCCGCTCCAGCAGGCGGAAGACGTCGGCTGGGTCCTCCTGCATGTCGGCGTCGATGGTGACGATCCGCCTGCCGCGGCTGAGCCGGAAGCCGGCGTGGAGCGCCGCTGTTTTGCCGAAGTTGCGCCGGAACTGAACCACGCGCACCCGCGGGTCGGCGGCCTGGATGGCACCAAGGGCGGCGAAGCTCCCGTCCGCGCTCCCGTCGTCGACAAAGATCAGCTCGTAGCTGGAGTGGTAGGGCTCGGGGCCGGCCCCCAGCACCTCGCTGAAGCGCCGGTAGATCACCGGCACGCTTTCGTCCTCGTTGTACACGGGGATGACGACCGAAAGCGCGTAGCTCAACTCCCGGCCGCCGGCGGCCGCGCGCTCGGCCGGCCGGCTCAGCTCGTCTAGCATCGGGCGGTCCTTTCCCCGCGCGCAGGCGCACCCCGCGGGCGGCGGGGCTGTGAGCCCTGAGTATAACGCCAGTTCGCCATGGTACGGCTAGGGCAGCACGAACGCGCCGCCCACCACCTCCTCGCCGGCCCGGCTGCGCGCATCCGTGGCGTAGGCCTCGGCGTGGCCGAGGTTGTACCAGCCGATCTGCCAGCTGTAGCCCCCGGCCGGGAGCCGCTCCGGCAGCTCGAACTCGAACTGCTCCTCGACGGCCTGCCCTTCCTGCCAGCCTGTGATCGGCATGAGCGCGTATGTGGGCAGGTGAACGATCCGCAGCTCCCCCGGCCCCTCCAGCCGGCTGACCGCGACCAGGCCGGGCCCCGGAGGCGGTGGCCCGGCGAGCGACCAGACCAGCGTGGCCCGGTAGCGGCGGCCGCCGACGGGCACAAGCTCGGACCGTAGCAGCCGGGCGGGGCCGGCCACGGTAGCGGGGCCCTGTGGCGAGGCGGCGACGACGCGCGCCGACTGGGCGAGGGCCCGGTCGCTGGCGCCGCGGGCGAACAGCAGCAGGCCGTCGTCGGCGGCGACCAGGCCGAACTCGGGCGAGCGCAGCACCTGTCCGATCTCGGCCTGCTCGTAGGCCGCGCCCCCGGCGAAGCCGGCCGGGCCCACGGAGCGCCAGTCGAACAGGGCGTCGGCGAGCACATAGTCGACCCGGGGCAGGATCGCGGGCAGCCGCCGGCCGCCCGGGTCGTCATTATAGCGGGTCATGTACAGGGTGTCGCGGTCGACCAGGTGCGGGCCGAGGAACATCGACGCGGCGATCGGGGCGCGCGGGGGCACCCGCTCGGCGAGAAAGCGGTCCTTGAGCGCATCGCGGGCGGTCAGGCCGTAGACGGACGGGTCGAAGCCCATGTTGGGGGCGCGCAGCCAGAACAGCGGGTTGAGGGGCTGGTCGACGAGCAGCGCACCCACGAGGGCCACAGTCAGCGTGGTGAAGAGCATGTCGGCCCGCCAGGGGCGGCGGGCGGGCCGGCGCTCGCGGGCGCGGCGCAGCCCCTCGGCGGCGGCCATGACGATAAACGGCACCAAACTGGCGTAGTGGTGGTAGCGGTAGTCGAACGAGTTGCCGGGGCCGGTGCTGACGATGGCGGCGGCGGCGAGGGGCAGGGCGGGCAGCAGCCAGCGCCGGCCGCCCCAGGCGAGCAGGAGCGCCGGCCCGAGCACCACGGCGGCGACGAGCAGCCGCTGCGGCATGGTGGCGACGAGCTGGTCAATCTGCCCGAAGTAGAAGCTGATGTAGCTCAGGCCGCGGTGGGTCTGGGCGGTCGTCTCGGTGGTGAAGAGCGGGCGGATGACGAAAAAGGCCAGCAGCCCGTAGCCAGCCCCGGCCAGGCCGGTCAGGAGGCCGGCGCGCCGGGTGTCGGGGCGCAGGAACAGCAGCGCGCCAAGGCCGGCGACGAGGGCGGCGATGTAGAACTTGCAGGAAAGGGCCAGGGCGATCCAGAGGGCGTAGCGGCGCCAGGCCCGCCGGTCGAGGGCCTCAAGGGCGAACAGGAGCAGCGGCATCGCCAGGGTGTCGCCGTGGAAGTCGAACAGCACCGCCGTCTGGGCCACCGGGTACAGCAGGTAGATCGCGGAAAGGCACACGCCCCCAAGGGGCTCGCCGGCTGCGCGGGCGCCGAGGCGGTAGGCGGGCAGCGCGCCCGCGGCGTAGAGGGCGGCCTGGGCCAGGAGCAGGGCCAGCGGGCTCGGCCAGATCGCCCAGAGGGGGACGAGCAGGAGGTAGATCAGCTCGACGTGCATGGCCAGGCGGCTGAGGGGCCCGTCGGGGAAGGTGACCACGAGGGGGTGGCCGCGCAGCACAGAGCCGATCGCCTGGGCCATATTGCCCAGGTCGTACATGCCGGCGTTGTAGCCGAGGTAGCGGCGCAGGCCGAGCCAGAACAGCAGCCCGCCCATGCCGAGAGCGAGCACGGCGCTGACCAGGGGGGCGACGCGGGCGGCGTTGACGGCGCGGGCTTCGGCCGGGGTGGTTCGGTCGGCGATGTTCATGCGGGTTGTGGGTGGTGGGCGCGGGCCGCGCCGCAGGCGGCGGTTGCCTGAGCGGCGGCTGGCGAAAGCCAATAGATGCGCTGGCCGGCGAGCGAGATCTGCGTGGCCTCGGCGTGGGCGTCGAGGCAGCCGACGAAGCCGGGGAAGCTGGCCAGGAGCCCGTCGTAGGCGACGACCGCAGCCGGGGGTGCCTGGCGCAGCAGGGCGAACAGGTCGTCCTCGCGCAGCAGGCCGGTGAGGATGCGCCTGATGCTGATTTCGACGAGGGCCGGCTCGGCCGGCCGCCCGGCCATGAGCGGCAGGGCCATGTTGTCGGACCAGATCGTGCCGCCGGGCGGCACCCGCTCGGCCAGCAGCCGGGCCACTCGCTGCTCCTGTGGCCCCGGTAGCTCCGCGCGGAGGGTGTTGGCGGCCGCGGAGGGCCCGGCCAGCCCGAGGGCCAGGCAAAGCAGGGCGACGGCCTGCGGGGCCGGGGAACCGCTGTGCAGGGCGCGGGCGGCGTCGGCGACCAGAACGGCCGCGCCGGCCGCGAGGGCGGGCAGCAGGAAGATGTAGTGGTGCTCCCAGGCGGGAAAGGTCAGGTTGAGCGCGGCGAGCACGGACAGGAGCCATGCGCCGAGGACAACGGCCCGCTCGCGGCGCTCGGCGCCGGCGGCGTAGTCGCGGGCCAGGGCGACGACGAACAGGATGAGGAGCCAGATGTGCTGTACGAGCACGTCGCGCAGGAGCGTGGCGCTGTGCGACAGGTGCAGGGGCAGGGAAGCGTCCGAGGTGGCGCGCAGGTGGATGGCGAGCTGCTGGTCGATCGGGGAGCCGCCGGCGCCCACGAGCGCGGCGGGGAGGAGCAGCACAAGCAGGAGGCCGGCGGCGAACAGGCTACCGGCGCGGGCCGGGAGGGCCAGCCGGGCGCGCCAGGGGCCGGACTCGCGCAGGCGGAGCCAGATCAGGAGCGGCAGAAGCGGGGCCAGGGCCAGGGCGAGGGCCTTGACCTGGAGGGCGGCGCCGAACAGCAGCCCGGCGCCCAGGCTGAGCGCGAGGGCCCGCCGCGGGCGGCGCCGCTCGAGGCGGAGCAGGGCCAAGACGGCGGCGAGCGCGAGGGCCAGGGCCGGCAGGTTCGGCCGGATAAAGGTGCCCTCGTAGACGAACAGCGCGCTCGACAGCAGCGCGGCCACCGCCAGGGGGGCGGCGCCGGGGCCGGCCAGCCGGCGCGTGATGGCGCCGGTGAGCAGGGCCGAGGCCAGGGCGCTGGCCGCGCCGATGGCCCGGCCCGCGGCTATCATCCCCACGAGCTCGCCTGCGGCCCGGGTGATGGCGATCATGGTGGGCGAGATGGTGAGGATGATCATCTCGTCCAGGCGCCGGCCGCCGGCGAGCAGGGCCAGGATGCCGAGCATGACATTCTCGTCGCGCCGGAGCAGGTAGGTGTGGCTCAGGGCGATGAGGACATAGGCGAAGAAGGCCGCCGCGGGCACGAGCGCCAGAACGGCAGGGAGCCAGGAGCGCTGTGTTCGTGGCAGTGTTTGGGTGCGGACGCCTGGCTCCATGTGGTTCTGCATTGCGCGCTCCGTTCGGCGGGGGCGCCGCTCAGCGGCGGGGGTTCAGCTCCTCGCGGACGACATAGATCGGCTTGCGCTGCGTCTCGTAGTAGGTGCGCATCACCAGCTCGCCGATCAGGCCGAAGCCGATGAACTGGACGCCGAGGATGATCAGCAGGGCGCCGAGCAGCAGCAGCGGCCGGTCGCCGATGCTGACGCCCGCGAGCAGCTTGAGGCCAGCGAGGTACAGGCTGATCGCGCCGCCGAGCAGCATCGAAAGGAGGCCGATCGTGCCGAAGACCTGCATCGGGCGGGTGCCGTAGGACAGCAGGAAGCGCACGGTGATCAGATCGAGCAGGACGCGGGTGGTGCGGCCGATGCCGTACTTCGACTTGCCGAAGCGGCGCGGGCTGTGGTTGACCGGCACCTCGGCGACGGCGGTGCCCTGCCAGGAGGCGATCGCGGGGATGAAGCGGTGCAGCTCGCCGTACAGGTTGATGTTCTTGGCCACCTCGGCGCGGTACACCTTGAGCGAGCAGCCGTAGTCGTGGAGGTGGACGCCGGTGGCCCAGGAGATCAGGCGGTTGGCGATGATCGAGGGCAGCCGCCGGTTGATGAACGGATCCTGGCGGCGGGCGCGCCAGCCGCTGACCACGTCGAAGCCCTCGGCGGCCTTGCCCAGAAGGAGCGGGATGTCGGCGGGGTCGTTCTGGAGGTCGGCGTCGATAGTGATGATATACTCGCCGCGGGCCCGGTCGAACCCGGCGGCGAAGCTGGCCGTCTGGCCGAAGTTGCGGCGGAAGCGCACGATCGACCAGCGGCGGTCGCGCTGGGCGAACTCGCGCAGCAGGGCGAAGCTGCGGTCGCGGCTGCCGTCGTCGATCGCGATCACCTCGTAGGGCCGGCCGAAAGCGTCGAGCGCGCCGGACAGCCGCTCGAACAGGTGCGGGAGGCTTTCCTCCTCGTTGTAGATCGGCACGACGACGGAAAGAAATGGCGCCGGCTCCGGCGGCACGGCGGCCTCCGGGTGGGCCGCGGCGATGGTAGTGTATGTGCTCATCGAGCGCTCCGCTTGGTCTTGGCTGTTCGTGTCCCGCCGCTATTGTACGCCCATGCGCCCGGAACTCCGGCAGCCCCTCGTCGGCCGCCGCGCCCGTATTGTAGCGCACCGCCGTGCGCCAGCCGTACCACAATGGCCCGTGAGCGGCGCAGGCGGCCCGAGGCCGGGCCGGGGCGGGCTCAGCCTTGCGATGGATGCGGCCCCCGCGGACCTGTGCTATTATTCACAGAGATAGATCGTGGCCGGCGGCACCGCAAGCGCGCCCACACCCCAGCCCGGCCCATCACCTCACTTGCACGGCTGCCAGCAGGCAGCCGTTGTTTGATTCTCGGCCGGGAACACCGCGGAAAACAGGAGTGGGCCGTGCTGGAGGTGCTGCTGGAGGTGCTGCTGCCGATCGCGGTGGTGGCGGCGGTGGGGGTGGGGCTGCGGCGGGCGCTGCCGCTGGACCAGGCGACGCTGAACCGGGTGGTGATCTACGGGCTGAGCCCGGCCCTGATCTTCACCTCGCTGGTAGGGGCCGACCTCAGCGGCGACGGGGCGCTGCGCATGCTGGCCCTCTCGGTCGGCCTGGTGCTGCTGCTTGGCGCGCTGATCGCCGCGGTGGCCCTGCCGCTGGGCGTGCGCCGGGTCGACCTGAGCGCGCTGCTGCTCACCAGCCTGTTCATGAACTCGGGCAACTACGGCCTGCCGGCGGCGCGCTTCGCCTTCGGGGAGGCCGGCTTCACCGAGGCCCTGTTCTTCTTCATCGCCCAGTCGATCATGGCCCAGACGCTGGGGATCGCGGTGGCCGCGACGGGCGGGGCCCAGACGGGGCGGGGGATCGTGCGGGCGGCGGCGGGCCGAGTGCTGCGTATGCCGCAGGTCTACGCCGTGCTCGCCGCCCTGCTCGTGCGGGCCACTGGCTTCGACCCGGCGGATGCCCAGGGCGCCGGGGCGGGCGTGTTCGCCGGCCTGTCCCTGCTCGGCGCGGCCACGCTGCCGCTTATGCTGGTGATCCTCGGCATGCAGCTCGGCGCGGGCGTGACGGTGGAGCAGCCGGGGCTGGTGGCCGTCGCCAGTGTTATCCGCCTGGTCGCCTCGCCGCTGCTCGCCTACGGGCTCGGGCTGGCCCTTGGCCTCAGCGGTATGAGCCTCGCCGTCGGCGTGATGCTGGCGGGCATGCCCACCGCCGTCAACACCACGATCACCGCCCTTGAGTTCAACACCCGCCCCCGCGTCGTGCTCGGCACCGTGGTTGTGACCTCGTTCGCCAGCCTGCTCACCCTGACGGGGCTGCTCGCCGTTGTACGGGGGTGAGGGTTTCCTCTTACATCAGCGACGCAGTGCTGAAGACGACGCTGAAGGCCTTGCAGTAGATCACGACAGAGCCGAAGTCGGCGGGGTCGAGGCCGGCGGGGAGCTGGTAGTTCTGGTTGCCCTGGTTGGCCTTGAGCGGGGCGAGCTCGACGTAGCCGTTGTCCATCAGCTGGCCGTGGCTGCGCGGGTCGGGGTGGCCGGACAGGCCGACGCGCAGGTCGGGGCCGTTCTGGGCGTCGAAGTTCTCCAGGCGCAGCACCAGGGTGTCGTCGGGCAGGCGGTAGATCGTGGCGGTGCCGGCGGCGCCGTGGAGGGCGTCGATCTGGACGAAGCTGCCGCTGGTCAGGGCGACGGGCTCGGCCGGGGCGGCGGTGGGGGCGGCGGTTGGCGCGGCGGTGGGGGCGACCGTAGGCACAGCGGTCGGCTCAGCCTGGGCGACGGCGGGGGCGGCGGTCGGCTCAACCCTGGTGGCGGCGGTGGGCGCCGGGGCGGCGGTGGGCTGGGGGGCGGCGGGGGCCTGGGCGAGCGTGGCGGCGGTGGGGAAGGCCTCGTCGACGCGGGTGTTGATGAACAGGGGGCTGATCGTCCACCAGGCGAAGGCGGCCGCGCCGACGAGGGCGACGACGCCGACGGCGAGCAAAGCGGGGGGCAGACGGCGGATGCGGGCGAGTGCGGACATTGGCGGCCTCCTTGTTTGCGTTGCTGCTACCTCCTCGTCTCGGCTCGGCGTACAATTGTTACACCGCTCCGACCGCCATTTTTCTGCACACGAGGAACGCCAATGCACCCTCCGGCCAGACTGCTCGTACGCAACGCCCGCATCTACACTCAGGACCCGGCTTGCCCCTGGGCCGAGGCCCTGGCGATCGTCGGCGACCGGGTCGCCTGGGCCGGCCCCGACGCCGAGGCCGCGGCCTGGGCCGGCCCGACCACCCGGGTGATCGATGGGGGCGGCCGCCTGGCCCTCCCCGGCTTGACCGACAGCCACTTCCACCTGCTCCTCGGCGCGCGCGGCCTCGGCCGGCTCCAGCTCGACGACGCGGCGAGCGTCGGCGAGGTGCAGGAGCGGCTGCGGGCCTACGCCGCGGCCGAGCCTGGCCGCGAGTGGCTGGTCGGCCGGGGGTGGCGCTACAGCCTGTTCGCGCCCGGCGAGGCGATCCGGCGCGAAAGGCTCGACGCCGTGACCGGCGAGCGCCCGGCCCTGCTCACCGCCTTCGACGGCCACACGGCCTGGGCCAACACGGCGGCTCTGCGCCGGGCCGGCGTGCTCGGCGGCGCCGACACCGGCAACCGCTTCGACGTCGTCGTCACCGGCGAGGATGGGCTGGCGAGCGGCGAGCTGCGCGAGGGCGCGATCGAGCTGGTGCGCCGGCTCATCCCGCCGATGGGCCCCGCCGAGGAGGAGGCGCTGCTGCGCCGGGCGCTGCGCGAGCTGGCCGCCCTCGGCATCACCGGCGTGCACAACATGGACGGCGACGAGGACCAGCTCGGCCTGTACCGGCGCTTTCTGGAGCGGGGCGAGCTGAGCCTGCGGGTGCTGCTGCCGCTGAGCGTGCGGCCGGGCACCCCGCCCGAGCGGATCGACGCCTGGGCCGAGCTGGCCCGCGGCTATGCCGGCCCGGCGCTGCGGGCCGGCGCGGCGAAGCTGTTCATCGACGGGGTGGTCGAGTCCAAGACGGCGCTGCTGCTCGCGCCCTACGCCGACGGCTCGGGCGAGCTCGGCGCGGCCAACTACGAGCAGGAGGAGTTCGAGGAGCTGATCGCCCGCGCCGACGCCAACATGTTGCAGGTCTTCGTCCACGCGATCGGGGACGGGGGCGTGCGCCGGACCCTCGACGCCTACGCGGCGGCCCGGCGGCGCAACGGGGCGCGCGACGCGCGGCACCGCGTCGAGCACGTCGAGCTGGTGGACCCGGCCGACGTGGCGCGGTTCGTCGAGCTGGGCGCGATCGCGTCGATGCAGCCGCTCCACGCCAACTTCGGCCTCGACGAGCAGAACACCTGGCGGCGCATGAGCGGCCCCACGCGCTGGCCCTGGGCCTTCGCCTGGCGCCGCCTGCTCGACGCCGGCGTCGGCCTCGCCTTCGGCAGCGACTGGCCGGTGGTCAGCCCGAACCCGCTCGAAGGCATCCACGTGGCGCGCAACCGGATCAAGCTCGACTTCAGCGGCCCCGACAGCCCCTTCCCCGACCAGCGCGTGTCGCTCGACGAGGCGATCGCCGGCTACACCACCTGGGCCGCCCAGGCCGCCCACCGCGAAGCCGACCTCGGCCGGCTCGCCCCCGGCTTCCTGGCCGACCTCGTCCTGCTCGACCAGAATCTATTCGCCATTCCCCCCGATGCGATCGGCGCGACGCGGGTCGATCTCACAGTTGTCGGGGGCGGCGTGGTGTTCGAGCGGTAGGGGGTGATAGGCGCTGGGCGCCCGCGCGGAGGCTTTCGCGCCAAGGTTCCTGTCAAGCGCGCGGAAGACCCGGCTTATTCGTCGAGGGCGGCGAGCCCGGCGTCGACCTCGGCGCGCTCGTCGTCGGTGGCGGCCAGCTCCAGGGCCCGGCGCAGGTCGGCGCGGGCGGCGGGGATGTCGCCGCGCTCGCGGAGCAGGCGGGCGCGCAGGAGGTGGGGCAGAAACCACTCATCGTCGGCGGCGATCGCGGTGTCGAGGGCGGCGATGGCCTCGTCGGGGCTGTCGACGGCCGCGTAGGCGCGGGCCAGGTCGACGAAGACCTGGGGGTGGCCGGCGTACAGGATAGGCCAGAGGTCGGCCAGCTCGTCGGCGCGCTCGGCGGCGTACTGGAGGTCGGGGAGGGCCTCGTCGGGGTCGTCGGCGGCGAGGGCGGCGGCGCCGCGGCCGTAGCGGGCGCCGACATTGTCGGGTCCGGCGAGCTGGAGGGCGCGGGCGAAGTCGTCGGCGGCCTCGTCGGGGCGGTCGAGGGCGAGGCGGACGAAGCCGCGGGCGATGTGGCGGTCGGGGTCGGCCGGCTCGGCGGCGATCAGGAGCTCCAGGTCGGCCTCGGCGGTGGCGAGGTCGCCGCGCTCGGCGGCGTAGATGGCCCGATCCTCGCGCAGGTCGAGGTCGTCGGGGTGAGCGGCGAGGGCAGCGTCATAGTCGGCGCGGGCGGCCTCGGGATTGTCGAGGTAGTAGCGATAGGCGTCGCCGCGGCCCCTGAGGGCGGCGCGGTTGGACGGGTCGTGCGCGAGGGCGGCGCTGAAGTCATCGACGGCGGCCTGGTACTGGCCGCCGGCGTAGTTGGCCTGGCCGCGCAGGACGAGGGCCGCGACGTTGGCGGGCTCGGCGGCGAGCAGGGCGGTGGTGTCGGCAATCAGCTGCTCGCGGTCGGGCGAGGAATCCTGGTAGAAGCTGTCGGAGCCGGCGAGAAAGCGGGCCCGGGCGAGCAGGGCTTCGGGGGAGTCGGGGGCGAGAGCGACGGCCCGGTCGAGGTCGGCGCGGATCTCGTCGCGGAAGGTGTACAGGTCCCAGCGCAGGTGGGCGCGGGCGCGGGCGACGAGCAGCTCGGCGCTGTCGGGGTGGCCGGCGATGGCGGCGTCGAGCAGGGCGACGGCGCGGGAGCCGCCCCCGGCGGAGCAGCCGTCGTCGGGGCAGGCGGCCGCGGCCGCGTCGATGGCGGCGGCCACATCCGGGGGGAGATCTGCGGCCGGCGCGGCGGGGGTGGCGAAGATAGCGGGCGGCCGGCCGCCGTCGGCGACGATCGTGGCGGCGAGGGCGGTGGCCTGGGCCTGGAACTGGGTGGGGACGACGAGGGCGCCCGAGCTGGCCAGGCCGCGGAAGATGGCCGCCCCGCCAGCGAAAAAGGCGACCACGGCGACCAGGGCGGCGACGACCAGCGTGAACGCGCACCCCGCCAGCCAGCGCACCGGGCCGCGCCGCGCTCGGGGGGCCCGGGCGGGCGCCGGGGAACGACCCTCGGGCGCGGCCGGCTTTGCCGCCCCATCCGCTGGCGCGGGGGCGGGGGCGGTCAGCTCGACGAGGCGGGTCTCGAACGAGCCGGCGGGCGGGGCGGGCACGGGGGCGGGGCGGGCGACAGCGAAATCGGCGGTGGCGCCGGCAGACAGCTCGCGGACGGCGGCGCCGAAGGCCGCGGCGTCCTGGAAGCGGTCGGCAGGGTCTTTGGCGAGGGCCTTGAGCAGGACGCGCTCGAGGGAGGCGGGGAGATCGGGGCGGAGCTGGCGGGGCGGGGGGAGAGGGGCGGTGGTGTGCTTGAGGACGATGGCGAAGGGCGTGTCGGCATCGAAGGGGAGCTGGCCGGTGAGCAGCTCGTAGAGGACGACGCCGAGGGAGTAGATATCGGAGCGGCGGTCGACGCGCTCGCCGCGGCCCTGCTCGGGCGACATGTAGGCGGGGGAGCCGAGGATGGTGCCGGCGGCGGTGTGCTCTACGGAGTCGTTGATGATCCGGGCAACGCCGAAGTCGGTGAGCACGACGTCGGCGGGGCCGAGGGCGAGCAGGAGTCGCTCGACGGCGGCGTCGTCGAGGGGGGCGTCGGCGGGGGGCGAGCGGCGGATGAGGACGTTGGCTGGCTTGACGTCGCGGTGGACGAGGCCCTGGTCGTGGGCGTAGGCGAGGGCGTCGGCGAGCTGGCCGACGATGCGGCCGACGACCGGGAGGGGGAGCAGGCGGCCGCGGCGGCCGAGGGCGTAGACGGCGCGCTTGAGGGTGGGGCCGGCGATGAACTCCATGGCCATGAAGGCGCTGCCGGCCTGGACGTCGAAGTCGTAGACCTGGACGATGTTGGGGTGGCGCAGGGCGGCGACGGCGCGGGCCTCGCGGCCGAAGCGCTCCAGGAGGCTCGGGTCGCCGGCGAGGTGGGGGTAGATCGCCTTGAGGGCGACGAAGCGGTCAAGCCCAGGCTGGTAGGCGCGGTAGACCTCGGCCATGCCGCCGCGGCCGAGCCGTTCGAGCACCTGGTACCGTCCGAGGGTGCGCCCGCTGAGGTCGTCGCTCATAGTTCGCTCCTGGGGCCTCCGCGCCGCCGCAGTGCAAACGGGAACCCCGGACTATGACAGCCCGCCGAGGGCGATAAAGAGCAGGACGCCGAGGCAGAGGTAGCTGCCGTAGGAGATATACTCGGGGGTGTCGCGGCCGAGGCGGCGGGCGACGAGGATGCCGGCGGAAACGACGCCGGCGAGCAGCATGCCGTAGAACAGGGCCGGTGTGAGGTTCGTGACCCCGACGACGGAGCCGATAAAGATCGCCAGGTACACATCGCCGAGGCCGAAGGGGGCGCTTTTGCCGGGGAAAAGAGCCCGGGCGAGCAGGAACAGCAGCATAAAGGCGGCGCCGGCGACAAGGGCGCCGATCAGGATGTTGCGCCAGTCGAGGCCGACAAGGGGGCCGGCGAGCAGGGCGAGCAGGGCGGCGCCGAGGATGACAAAGGTGTAGATGTAGCGGTGGAGCCAGTCGATCGCGCCGGTGACGATCAGCACGGCGGCGACGAAGGCGAGGTACCAGAAGGCGGGGCCGAGGGCGTAGAGCTGGAAGAAGCGGAGCAGGGCGAGGCCGGTGAGCAGCTCGACGGCGGGGAAGATCCAGTGGAGCGGGCGGCCATCGGCGGCGCGGCCGCGCTGGATGAGCCAGCCAGCCAGGGGCAGGAGCTGCCACCAAGCCAGGGGCTCGCCGGTGCGCGTGCAGCGGGGCCAGCCGCCCATGCCGCGCTCGCGGGGCAGCCGGACGATCACCAGGTTGAGCAGCGAGCCGAGCAGCAGCCCGGCGACAAAGACGAGAATGGCGGCCATAGCAATCCCCAGTGGCGAGCGGCGAGCGACGAGCGGGTCGTCTGGCGATATGAACGATACCGCACGGGCATTACCGCTGCCCGCGCCGTCGCGCCCGGCGGCCTACTCGGGAAAGGCGGCGGCCCACATGATGTCGACGGGGGCGGGGCGGCCGGTGAAGCGGGCGAGGGCGAGGGCGCCCTGGCGGACGAGCATGCCGCGGCCGTCGCGGGCGCGGGCGCCGCGGGCGGCGGCCTCGGCGAGCAGGCGGGTAGGGCGGTAGACCATGTCGTAGGCGAGGCAGCCGGGGCCGACGGGCGGGTCGGCGAGAGGGGTATCGCCGGGCTGCCAGCCGACGGCGGTGGCGTTGACCAGGAGGTGGCAGGCGGCGAGCTCGTCGGCGAGGTCGGGGTCGTCGAGGGCGAGGGCGCGCAGGGGGGGCGGGAGCTCGCCGGCGGGGGAAAGGCCGTCGTCGCCGGTGATGGCGAGCAGGAGGTCGGCCAGAAGCTCCTCGGCGCGCTCAGGGGTGCGGTTGGCGACAACAAGGCCGGCCACACCGGCGTTGGCGAGGGCGAAGGCGGCGGCGCGGGCGGCGCCGCTCGCGCCGAGGACGACGACGCGGGCGCCGGCCGGGTCGAAGCCGTTGGCGGCGAGGTCGTCGAGGAGGGCGGGGGCGTCGGTGTTGGCGCCGACGAGGGCCCCGTCGGGGCGCTTGTAGATTGTGTTGACGGCGCCGATCTGGGCGGCCTCGTCCTCGAGGGCGTCGAGGAGGGGGATGACGGCCTGCTTGTGGGGCAGGGTGACGTTGGCGCCGAGAAACGCGTCGTCGCGGAGGGCGGCCACGCGGGCGGGCAGCTCGGGAGCGGGGGTGCGGACGGCCTCATAGACGGCGGCGAGGCCGAGGTGGGCCAGGGCGGCGTTATGCATGGCCGGCGAGCGGCTGTGGGCGACGGGGTCGCCGAGGAGGAGAATCTTCTGCATAGGCGTGCGGGACGGCGGCGCGGGAGGTGGGGGCGGCCAGCCGATCACTGGCAGGCCAGCCACTCCTGCTCATAGCGCTGGAACTCCTCAAGGGAGCTGGCGAAGTTATGGGTGCCGTCGCGGGCGCAGCTGGCGACGAAGAACAGGTAGGGGGCGCTTTCGTCGGGCTGGGCGGCGGCGCGCAAAGCGTCGAGGCCGGGGGTGGCGATCGGGCCGGGCGGGAGGCCGGGGTAGCGGCGGGTGTTGTAGGGGCTGTCGATCGCGAGCTCGTCGAAGGTGAGCTCCTTCTGCCACCAGGTGCCCTCGTTCGCGTCGTAGCCGAGGGCGTACTGGACGGTCGGGTCGGCGCCGAGCTGGCCGCCCTGGAAGTTGGGGGCGTTCTCCGGCCTGAGCCGGTTCCAGAAGACGGCGCTGATCAGGGGCATCTCCGCCTCAATGGCGGCCTCGCGCTGGACGATCGAGGCCATGGTGACGATCTGGTGGACGGATACGTCGGGGACGCGCACATCGCGCTCGATCTCGGCGTACTGCTCGGCGAAGCGGTCGAGCATGGTGCGGACGATCGTGTCGGCGCTGGCGTTGGGAGCGAAGCGGTAGGTGTCGGGGAACAGGTAGCCCTCAAGGGTGGCGCCGGCGGGGAGGCTGCTGAGCAGGAAGTAGGCGTCGCGGTAGGTGTCGCCGTCGCGGGCGGCGGCGACGAAGTCGTCGGCGGAAACGAGGCCGGCGGCCTCGATGGCGGCGCCGATCTCCTCCAGGCGCAGGCCCTCGCGCAGGGTGACGCGGACATCCTCGACGCGGCTGCTTTGCAGCGCGATCATGATCTCGCTCATGCTCATGGTTGGGCTGAGCACGTAGCGGCCGGCCTGGAGCTTATCGTCGAGGTTCTGGGAGCGGGCGAGCAGGGTGAACAGGGCGGGCTGCCGGATGAGCCCTTCGGAGCGCAGGCGGGTGGCGATCGAGCCGGTGCTTTCGCCGGGCTCGACGATGAACTCCACCGGGTCGCCCGCGTCGGCGGCGCGGGCGCGGACCTCGCCGAGAAACACATAGCCGGCGCACGAGATCACCAAAGCGATCAGGGCGACGCCGAGCATCAGCGCGCGGACATGCCGCATCGGTTCGTTTCCTCCAACGTACGGGCCTGGCGCGTGTCAGGCCGGCGGCATTATAGCACGGCGGGAGCGCGCGAAGCGCGCTCCCGCCGCCCGCTTGTCGCCTTGTCCTGGTCAACCTCAGTCGATCAGGTTGATCGCGTAGACGCCGGTGTCGAGGGCGTTGGGATTGGGGTTGATCGCGCCGGTGGTGACGAAGAAGTTGACGAAGCGGGCGCTGATGAAGCGGTTCGCCGGGCGGCCGCGCAGGTCATAGTCGATCAGCTCCACGGCCATGAAGCCGACCACGCGGTAGGTTGTGTTGCCGCCGACGCCTGTGGACTGATCGAAGATCGGCATGAGCCCGACCGGGCTGTTTGTGAGCCGGTATTCAAGGGCGTTCTCAAGGCTGCTGATGTTGCCCGGGTCGTTGTACAGCAGGTCGCCGATGTTGATCTCGTGCGAGGTGCCGTGGCACCACCAGTAGTTCAAGGTGTCGGGCGCGGTGGCGGGCGGGGAAACGGGCCCGGCGGTGCACTGGTTGTAGTTGCCGCTCGGGTTCGAGCCGTTCACATTCGGGTTGAGCTGCACGGCGCCGAAGGCGCCCGGCGAGCCCTGGTACATACCGGTTGAGGGGCCGAAGATCGCCGTGACGCCAGCGTTGTTCTGCATATCGATCGCGGCGGCCAGGGAAAGAGTCAGGGGCATCAGGTCGCCGCCGAAGGGCGGGCCGCCGAGCGGGCCATAGATAGCGATGGCGTCGGCGGCGGCCGGCAACGTTTCGGTGCCGAGCACGGGCATGAGGAAGGTGTTGAAGCGGTAGCTCAGCTCGACTTTCACGCCGCGTGCGGTGGACGGGATGGCGCCGGTGGTGACAATGCTGATCACGGCGCCGGTCCGGTCGGTGTACATGGCCTCCCAGACAAAGCTCTGAGCGGTGGCGAGGCCATGCTCCGAAAGGGAGCCCTGCACGGCGGCGCGGATGGCGCTGCCGTTGCCGCCGGAGCTGCGGGCCTCCGCGAGCATGCGCGTGCCCGAGAGAGCCGCGGCGTCGGCAGCGGTGGCGGCGCGCCGGCGCTCCTCGAAGGCCCGCGCGCCGTCGACGGCCAGGCCGGAGAGCGCCACCAGGACTACCAGCGCCAGGGCGACGACGACGAGCGACTGGCCCTCGGTGCGGCGGAGCAGTTTTGTTTGCATCGGCAGGCTCCTTTGCAATGGATGGTCGTAGGAGTGCGTGTTCAGAGCGAGCGCCCGTCGCGGGCCGGGGCGACAACGCCCCCGGCCTGTAGCCCGGTCAGCAGCCGCCGAACTGGGGCACGATGGTCGTGCTGTTCAGGTCGAGCAGCTGCGCGATGCTGGCCTGGCCGAAGAGCGAGCGGTACTCATAGGTCACGCTGATCTGGGTTTGCGGCGTGCTGCTGTTGCAGCCGGTGCGCACAATGCTGATGTCGGCGTCGGTGATCGCCGGATCGAGCCAGTCGAGCTCGGACCGCACCCGCGCGCGGATGCCCGGGTCGTCGCGCGGGTTTTGCGAAGCGAAGTAGCCCGCCTCGGCCACGGCCTGGCGGATCGCCATGCGCGTGTTGAAGGCCAGGGCGGCATCGACGGTGCCAAGCAGCAGGGTAATCAGCAGGGTCGTCACCAGCGCGAGCTCGGTGAGCGACTGGCCGTGAGTGCGGTGGAACATTGTGCGCAACCTCCTCGTGTCTGACGCCGTGTATTGAGCATCGAATACAGTCCGGGCCGGTGGCCGGGAGGTGGCGCGACGCGCCGCATCCACCTCCCGGCCGCGCGGGCTTCGCCCCGCTAGTTGCAGAAGTTGCGCATGCCGCTTGTCGTGACCGGGACGGACGGCAGCCCGCGGGCCGGCGGGCCGCCGCCAGGGTTGGTGACCGGGTTGACGCTGAGCGAAAGGGCCGCGTTGATCGGGAAGCGCTTGCCGCCGCAGGAGAGCGCGAAGCCGCTCGAACTTGTGGCCGGCAGCCTGACCGTGTCGGTGACGAGCAGCCCGCGCTGCACGTAGCTGACCTGCACGGTGACCACTGCCCCCGCCACGCCGCGCCCGGTTGCCGCGTTCACCACCTGGGCCCGCAGGTAGAGCGGCATCAGCGTGCTATTGCCGCCGCTGCCGGTCTGCTTGTAGGCGTCCAGCTTCACCACGATCTGCTGGCCGGTGCTGGTTGGGGTGGGCGTGCAGGCCCGCCCGCCCGCGCAGGCGGTGCGGGTCGGAGTCGGCGTCCCCTTGACGGGCGTCGTCGTCGCAGCCTTCGCAGCCTCCAACGGATCAACCGCCGCCGGGCAGTTCCTGCCGTTGCACCGCGTGGGCGTGGGCGTGTTGGTCGGCGTGTTGGTGGCCGTCGGCGTGTTGGTTGAGGTGGGCGTCGGCGTACATGGCTTGTTGCCCTGGCAGAGCGTTGGCGTGGGCGTGTTGGTGACGCTAGGCGTGTTGGTGGCCGTCGGCGTGCTGGTCGGCGTGTTCGTGCGCGTGTTGGTGGCCGTCGGCGTGCTGGTCGGCGTATTGGTCGGCGTGCTGGTCACCGTCGGCGTGTTGGTCGGCGTGTTGGTGGCCGTCGGCGTATTCGTGCGCGTGTTGGTGGCCGTCGGCGTGTTGGTCGGCGTGTTGGTAGCCGTCGGCGTATTGGTCGGCGTATTGGTCGGCGTGTTGGTGGCCGTCGGCGTATTCGTGCGCGTGTTGGTGGCCGTCGGCGTGTTGGTGGCCGTCGGCGTGTTGGTGCGCGTGTTGGTCGGCGTGTTGGTCGGCGTGTTGGTGGCCGTCGGCGTGCTGGTCGGCGTGTTGGTGGCCGTCGGCGTGTTCGTGCGCGTGTTGGTCGGCGTGCTGGTCGGCGTGTTGGTGGCCGTCGGCGTGTTGGTCGGGATATCGGTGGCCGTCGGCGTGGGCGTGCAGACCCGGTTACCGCGGACGCAGGTCGTGCTGGTGGGCTCGGGCGTGTCCGTCGGCGTGGACGTATTGGTCGGCGTTTTGGAGGCCGTCGGCGTATTGGTGCGCGTGATGGTCCCCGTGGGCGTGCTCGTCGCCGTGTTGGTGGCCGTCGGCGTGTTGGTGCGCGTGCTGGTCGCCGTCGGCGTGTTGGTCGGGATATCGGTGGCCGTCGGCGTGGGCGTGCAGACCCGGTTGCCGCGC
>Ga0164290_1000895_pt1 | contig 67713 bp, 57 predicted proteins | sample Micstemetagenome_FD_108782 | JGI IMG/M metagenome (GOLD analysis project Ga0164290, IMG submission 108782) | Contaminated culture microbial community from soil near Moab, Utah, USA - Microcoleus steenstrupii SON62 (Illumina Assembly) | ecosystem: Environmental > Terrestrial > Soil > Soil crust...
GCCCGCGAAGAAGGCTGCGCCCGCGAAGAAGGCTGCGCCCGCGAAGAAGGCTGCGCCCGCGAAGAAGGCTGCGCCCGCGAAGAAGGCTGCGCCCGCGAAGAAGGCTGCGCCCGCGAAGAAGGCGGCACCTGTGAAGAAGGCGGCACCTGTGAAGAAGACGGCACCTGTGAAGAAGACGGCCGCGAAGAAGGCAGCGCCCGCGAAGAAGGCGCCGGCCAAGAAGACGGCGACCTCGAGCCTGGTCGTCCTGGAGGGCGAGGAGGCGTGGTCGAAGGCCGAGCTTGCCGAGGTGCTCAAGGAGCTCCACGAGCAGCGCGACCACAGCTGGCAGATCGTCATCGAGCAGGAGGCCGACCTCTCCGGCCTGTTGCGCGATGCCGGTGACGGCGCCGGCCAGGACCAGGCCGACCTCGGGGCGACCAGCTTCGAGCGCGACCACGAGCTCACCGTGCTGAACCACGAGCGGGAGAAGGTGGCGCAGATCGACCGTGCCCTGGGACGCATCGACGACGGCTCCTACGGCGTGTGCGAGTCGTGCGGCAATGCGATCGGCAAGATGCGGTTGATGGCTTTCCCCCGTGCCACACTGTGCATGACATGCAAGCAGCGCGAGGAACGTCGGTAGACAGCAGCGAGAGCGGCCCCGCCGACCACCGGCGGACCGTGCTGACCAACCGGCGCGCGTGGACCGTCTTCGCGGTCGTCGCCGCGGTCCTCTACGTCACCGACCAGCTCTCCAAGCGCGCCGCGGTCGAGCACCTCACCGATCGTGACGACGTCCGGGTCGTCGGCGATCTGCTCCAGCTGCACCTGACCCGCAACCCCGGCGCGGCCTTCTCGCTCGGCACCGACTTCACGGTCGGCCTCTCCTGGCTGGCGATCGCCGCGACGGTCTTCGTGCTCGTCGCGAGCCGGAAGGTGGTCGACCGGACCTGGGCGGCCGGTCTGGGCGCGCTGCTCGCCGGCATCACCGGCAACCTCACCGACCGGATGCTCCGCGAGCCGGGCCCCTTCCGCGGGCACGTCATCGACTTCCTCCAGCTCCCGAACTGGCCGATCTTCAACGTGGCCGACATCGCGATCAACGTCGGCGCCGGGCTGATCCTGCTCCAGGTCTTCCGCGGCATCAGGATGGACGGGACCAGGCACGAGGACGAGGACGACGACCAGGACGGCCGGGACGACCAGGACGGCCGGGACGACCAGGACGGCCGGGACGACCAGGACGGCCGGGACGACCAGGACGGGGAGGTCGAGGCATGAGCAGCGTCGACCACCGCAGCCTCCTGGTGCCGGACGGACTGGACGGGCAGCGGGTCGACGTCGCGATGGCCCAGCTCTTCGGCCTGTCCCGGTCCCGCGCGGCCGAGCTGATCGCCGACGGCAGGGTGCACCTCGACGGGGCCGGCGTGAGCAAGAGCGAGCGGGTGCTCCAGGGCGCCGTGCTCGACGTGGAGATCCCGGCCGACCCCGATCCGCTGGAGATCGTCCCCGAGATCGTCGAGGGCATCAAGATCATCCACGACGACTCGGCCATCGTCGTGATCGACAAGCCGGTCGGCGTCGCCGTACACCCCTCCCCGGGGTGGCGGGGGCCGACGGTCGTCGGGCACCTGGCAGGCGCCGGCTTCCGGATCTCGACATCGGGCGCCAAGGAGCGCGAGGGCATCGTCCAGCGGCTCGACGTCGGCACGTCCGGCGTCATGGTGATCGCGAAGTCCGAGCACGCGTACTCGATCCTCAAGAACGCGTTCCGTCATCGCACCGTCGACAAGACCTACCACGCGCTCGTGCAGGGGCACCCCGACCCGCTCGCCGGCACCGTCGACGCCCCGATCGGTCGGCATCCGGGTGCCGACTACAAGTTCGCCGTCATGGACGGCGGCCGGGCCAGCGTCACCCACTACGAGACGCTCGAGGCGCACCGGTTCGCGAGCCTGCTCGAGGTGCACCTCGAGACCGGTCGCACCCACCAGATCAGGGTGCACATGACGGCGCTCAAGCACCCGTGCTGCGGCGACCTGACCTACGGGGCGGATCCCACACTGGCCAAGCGGCTCGGCCTCACCCGCCAGTGGCTGCACGCGGTGAAGCTGGGATTCGAGCACCCGGACACCGGCACGTACGTCGAGTACGAGTCGTCCTACCCCGATGACCTCCAGCACGCGCTCGACGTGATCCGTGACAGCGACTGACGGGCTGACCATCCGCCCGGCAGCACCTGCCGACCTGCCGGCCATCGCGGAGGTCTTCATCGCGAGCCGGGCGGCGGCGGTCCCCGCGATGCCGCCGTCGATCCACCCGCCCCACGAGGTGCGAGCGTTCTACCGCGCCCTCGACCTGGTCGCGGGCGAACGGGAGGCCTGGGTGGCGGAGGACCACCGCGGGACCGTTGCGTTCACCGAGCTCGTAGCTGACTGGCTCGACGCCATCTACGTGCGGCCCGACGCGCAGGGGGAGGGGATCGGGTCCGCGCTGCTCGACCTGGTCAAGACGCTGCGTCCGGGCGGGTTCTCGCTGTGGGTCTTCGAGACCAACACTCGTGCGCGGGCGTTCTACGCGCGGCACGGGCTGGTCGAGCGTGAGCTCACCGACGGCAGCGGCAACGAGGAGAAGGCCCCCGACATCCGGATGGAGTGGCGCGGATCCGGTGTCGGTGGGTCGCCCTAGTCTCGCCTTCGCGGTCGCGTAGGCTGATGCCCTTCCCCGACCGCTTCTGTCCACGACCCTTTCGAGGAGCCTCCCGCACCGATGGCAGCCCCCGGGGACTTCGTCCACCTCCACGTCCACACGGAGTACTCGATGTTGGACGGGGCGTCGCTCCTCGACGGCCTGTTCTCCCGGGTCAGCGACCTCGGGATGCCCGCGATCGCGATGACCGACCACGGCAACCTGCACGGCGCCTACGACTTCTACTCCAAGGCGCGCAAGCACGGGGTGAAGCCGATCATCGGCATCGAGGCCTACGTCACTCCGGGCACTGACCGGTCGGAGCGCCGACGGGTCCGGTGGGGCAAGGGCAACGTGGCGGAGGAGGGCGGCGACGACGTCTCGGGGGGCGGCGCCTACACCCACATGACGATGTGGGCCGAGACGACCGAGGGCATGCACAACCTGTTCCGGCTGTCGTCCCGGTCGAGCCTCGAGGGCTACTTCTACAAGCCGCGGATGGACAAGGAGCTCCTGCAGACCTACAGCAAGGGCCTCATCGTGAGCACCGGCTGTCCCAGCGGTGCGATCCAGACCCGGCTCCGGCTGGGGCAGTGGGACGAGGCGGTCCGCGAGGCGGGCGAGCTCCAGGACATCTACGGCCGCGACAGCGTGTTCCTCGAGCTGATGGACCACGGGATCGACATCGAGAAGCGGGTCCGCGACGACCTCCTCAAGCTCGGCAAGCAGCTGGGGATCCCGCCGATCGCGACCAATGACTCGCACTACAACAACCCCGAGGACGCGAGCGCCCACGAGGCGCTCCTCTGCGTCCAGTCGGGCAGCCGGATGTCCGAACCGCCCTACAGCCAGGGCGGCCGTCGCTTCGCGTTCGAGGGCACGGGCTACTACATCAAGTCTGCGGCCGAGATGCGCGACCTCTGGGGCGACCACAACGACCTGCGCGAGGCCTGCGACAACACCCTGCTCATCGCGGAGCGCTGCGACGTCGAGTTCACCGAGTCGACCGGCGGCTACATGGCGCGTGCGGACGTGCCTGCCGGCGAGACCGAGGAGTCCTGGTTCGTCAAGGAGGTCTGGCGCGGGATCGAGTCGCGCTACCCGGGCGAGCGGCTGACGCCCGAGGTCAAGCAGCGCGTCGACATGGAGCTCGGCGTCATCGCCAGCAAGGGCTACTGCGGCTATTACCTGGTGGTCGCCGACTTCATCCAGTGGGCCAAGGACAACGGCATTCGGGTCGGCCCGGGCCGTGGGTCGGGCGCGGGCTCGATCGCGGCGTACGCGCTGCGGATCACGGACCTCTGCCCTCTCGAGCACGGCCTGATCTTCGAGCGCTTCCTCAACCCCGAGCGCCCCTCGATGCCCGACTTCGACATCGACTTCGACGAGCGTCGGCGTACCGAGGTCATCCAGTACGTCTCTGACAAGTACGGCAGCGAGCGGGTCGCCTACATCGCGACGTTCGGCCGGCTGAAGGCGAAGGCAGCGATCAAGGACGCCGCCCGGGTGCTCGACTACGGGTTCGCGGTCAGCGACCGGATCACCAAGGCACTGCCGCCCGACATCATGGGCAAGGGCGTCCCGTTGAAGGAGATCTTCAACGACCAGCACAAGCGCTACGGCGACGGCGCGGAGTTCCGCACGCTCTACGAGAACGAGAGCGACGTCCGGACGATCTACCAGACGGCGCTCGGGCTCGAGGGCCAGATCCGCAATTGGGGCGTCCACGCGGCCGGTGTGATCATGTCGAGCGAGCCGCTGATCGACATCGTGCCGATCATGGCCCGTCCGCAGGACGGCGCGATCATCACCCAGTTCGACTACCCGATGTGCGAGGCGCTCGGGCTGGTCAAGATGGACTTCCTCGGTCTCCGCAACCTGACGGTCCTCGACGACGCGCTCGACAACATCCGCGCCAACCGGGGCGAGGAGGTCGTCCTCGAGGACCTCCGGTTCGACGACCCGGCCACCTACGAGCTGCTGTCGGCCGGGGACACGCTCGGCGTCTTCCAGCTCGACGGTGGCCCGATGCGCGCACTGCTGCGCAGCATGCGGCCCGACAAGTTCGCCGACATCTCGGCCGTCGGCGCGCTCTACCGACCGGGCCCGATGGGCGCGGACTCGCACAACAAGTACGCCCGCCGCAAGAACGGCCGGGAGCCGATCGACCCGATCCACCCCGACCTGGCGACAGCCCTGGAGCCGGTCCTGGGGGAGACCTACGGCCTGATCGTCTACCAGGAGCAGGTGATGGAGATCGCCCAGGTCCTGGCGGGCTTCACGCTGGGACAGGCCGACAACCTCCGTCGGGCGATGGGCAAGAAGAAGAAGGAGGAGCTGGACAAGCAGTACGCCGGCTTCCAGAGCGGGATGCTCGAGCGCGGCTACTCACAGGCCTCGATCACCGCCCTGTGGGAGATCCTGCTGCCGTTCTCCGACTACGCGTTCAACAAGGCCCACTCCGCGGCGTACGGCGTGGTGTCCTACTGGACCGCCTACCTGAAGGCCAACTACACCGCCGAGTACATGGCCGCGCTCCTCACCTCGGTGAAGGACGACAAGGACAAGATGGCGATCTACCTCGGCGAGTGCCGCCGGCTCAAGATCCAGGTCCTGCCGCCCGACGTCAACGAGTCCGCCAAGAACTTCACGCCGGTCGGCACCGACATCCGGTTCGGCATGACCGCCATCCGCAACGTCGGCGCCAACGTCGTCGAGCAGGTCGTCGCGGCCCGGGAGAGCAAGGGACGCTACGAGTCCTTCAACGACTTCCTCGACAAGGTGCCCGCACTGGTCTGCAACAAGCGGGTCATCGAGTCGCTGATCAAGGCGGGCGCGTTCGACGACCTCAAGCACCGCCGGCGGGCGCTGGTCGCCATCCACGAGACGGCGGTCGACCAGTACGTCGACATCAAGCGCAACGAGGCGATCGGCCAGGACTCGCTCTTCGCGGGGCTGGACGACCTCGAGGGGGGCGACTTCGGGGTCAGCGTGACCGTCCCCGACATCGAGGAGTGGGACAAGACCACGCTGCTCGGGCACGAGCGCGACATGCTCGGGCTCTACGTGTCCGACCACCCGCTGCTCGGGCTCGAGCACGTCCTCGCCGGCGCCGCCGACTGCACCATCGGCGAGCTCATGCTGGACACCGACGGCAGCGTGCGGCCGGACCAGTCGACGGTCACCGTGAGCGGGCTGATCACCTCGGTCCAGCGCAAGATCACCAAGAAGGGCGACCCGTGGGCGATGGTCACCCTCGAGGACCTCGAGGGTGCGATCGACGTGCTGCTGTTCCCGAGCGCCTACCAGCTCGCCAGCCCGCACCTGGCCCCCGACGCGATCATCACGGTCAAGGGGCGGCTCTCGCGGAGCAAGGAGCAGCCCGAGCTGCACGGCCAGGAGGTCAGTGTCCCGGACCTCGAGACCGGCAACGACGGGCCGGTGGTGATCAGCCTCCCGGCGACCCGGTGCACCGCTCCGGTCATCGCCCAGCTCAAGGAGGTGCTCGGCACCCATCCCGGCCTCACCGAGGTGCGGCTGCGGCTGCTCACCCGTGACGCGACCAAGCTGATGCGGCTCGACGACCGGCTCCGCGTGGCCCCGAGCCAGGCTCTCTTCGCCGACCTCAAGCAGCTGCTCGGTCCCGGGTGCCTGGCAGGATGAAGGGGTGACCGAGCAAGAGACCGTGCCGCCCCCTGCGCCGCCGGTGGAGCGCCGACGGCTGCCGTGGCGCGCGATCGCGGCCGTGGTGGCCGCCGTCGTGACGGCCGGCGCCGCGCTGGGCGCGCTCGGCGGCTGGCTCTGGTACCAGTGGTGGGGGCCGCCCAACACCGGCGCGATCTACAACACCGTTGACGGCCCGCTCTGGTTCGACCCGAGCGACCAAGGCATCGCGCACCAGTTCGACGGCGTGGGGCAGTACGCCGTGATCGGCCTCGGCCTCGGGGTCGTGCTGGGCGTTCTCGCCGCCGTGCTCGGGCGGCGACAGGCGCTGGCCGCGCTGGCCGCGCTGGTGGTGGGGGGCGCGCTCGCGGCGTACCTCTCCTGGATGGTGGGCACCGCGATGAGCCCGCCCGACCAGGACCGGTTCGCCACCGAGGCCAACGTCTGCACCGAGGAGCCGTGCGAGCAGTACCCCGCCGCGCTCGAGGTCAGCGGCTGGACGCCGTTCCTCTGCTGGCCGATCGGCGCCCTGGCCGGCTTCTGCACGGCCATCGTCGTGATGTCCTTCACCGGCGAGGTACGACGCCAGCAGGCCGGTCAGGAGCAGGCCGGCAACTGGCTCCAGCCGGTCAGGGCCGACCGATCGGAGCAGTCACCGCTGCCGTGAGGCGGACCAGGTCGTCCGGCGCGAGCTCGACCTCCAGACCGCGACGGCCGGCTGACACGAAGACCGTGGGATGGTCGAGCGCCGTGGCGTCGACGACCGTCGGGTGCCTCCGTTTCTGGCCGAGCGGCGAGATGCCGCCGACGACGTACCCGGTCGACCGCTCCGCGACCTTCGGGTCGGCCATCGACGCCTTGCGGCCGCCGACCGCGCGGGCCAGGGCCTTGAGGTCCAGCTGTCCCGACACCGGCACCACGGCCACCGTGAGCGTGCCGTCGACGTCAGCCAGCAGGGTCTTGAACACCCGGCCGGGGGAGAGGCCCAGCACTGCGGCCGCCTCCTCGCCATAGGACTCGGACCGTGGGTCGTGCGGATAGTCGTGCACCGTGAACGCGACCGCCGCGGCGGTCAGCGCCGTGGTCGCGGGCGTCAATTGGGCGACCACCTCGTCCGGGCGACCTCGGTGGCGGGGAGCGAGGTGATCACGTTCATCGTCCGCAGCTCGCCGCGCAGGAGCTCGGTCACCAGCACCAGGCGCTCCTCGGCGTCGGTCGCCTCGAGCAGCTGTTGCCGCTCGGACATCGGCAACGGTGCACAGGCGGCGAGGACCCAGGCGAGGTAGGCCGGATCCTTCGGCAGGGAGCCGATGTAGGGATCGGCGGAGATCTCGCTGAGCGCGTGGCGGTAGGCCGTGAACGTCGCCCGCGCCATGACGACCAGCTCTTGCGGCACCCGCACGTCGGGCTCCGGGATGTCGTCGACCTCGCCGACCGGGAAGAGGTCGCCGCGCTCGAGGCGGCCGAGGCGGATCCGGTCGCGACCGATGGCGACGATGTCGAAGGTGCCGTCCGGTCGGGTCTCCGCCTCCGCGAGCTGGAGCCGGACGCCCACGCGGAAGAGTGACTGGGCGCCGTGGTCGCCGACCTCGTAGCCCTCCCGGATCGCCACGGACCCGAACACCCGGTCGGCGGGGTCCTCGATGCGGAGCAGGTGGTGCATCAGGGCGCGGTAGCGGTCCTCGAAGACGTGCAGCGGCACGGTGACGCCCGGGAAGACCACGCTGTTCAGCGGGAACATCGGGAGCCGGTCGGTCATGCTCCCAACCTAGCCGTCCGACTGTCGGCTATCCGGCGAGGACCTCGCGGATGGCGTCGATGACGACGTCGGGTTGGTCGACGTGGATGTCGTGGCCGGTGTCCTCGACCTTGACGACGCGGCCGCGCGTCGACTCGGCCGCGAACTCCACGTTGGCCTCGGTCCAGGCCGCTCTCGCCACCTCGTCGTAGCTGCGCGGGAGCCCGGCCGCCCGTGGCGGGAAGGGCGCCTGGAGCACGATCACGAGGCGGTCGCCGAACAGCGGTCCGGGCTTGTCCAGCATCGTGATGACCTCGTCGTCAGACGCGGCCACGTGGAGGTTCTCGCTGTTCTGGGCCGGGTCGTTGCGGAACTCGTTGTGGAAGTGGCGTTCCTCGGCCAGCGCCGCCGACTCGTCCGGCTTCTCCGGCGGCAGTGCAGAGGCCAGGGTCTCGCCGACACGAGGCGCCCACGGATCGACGAGCACCACCCCGGCGACGCGCTCCGCCGCCTGGTCCACGAGGCCGATGGCGGGGAGCGAGCCGAGGGAGTGCGCGACTACGACGAGCGGCTCGTTCAGGTCGGCGGCGTCCAGCAGGGCCACCAGCTCCCTCACCTGGTCAGTCGTGGTGCGGCTGTCCTCCGGGGGCGGATCGCTGTTGCCGGCCCCTGCCCGGTCGTAGGCACAGAGGTGGTGGCCGGAGGCAGCGAGGTCGGCGGCCATCGGTCCCCAGTAGGCCAACGGAGGGCCTTGCCCCGCAACGAGGAGAACGGTGGGCTCCCCGGGCACGGGCTCGCCCCAGCAGTGGAGGTACAGGTCGAGCCCGCCGACGTCGATGTAGTCGTCGGTCTCGACGACCTGGTCGCCCGGCGCTGATGAGCGCTCGGCCGTCCGCGACGCGGACGATGTCGCCGGCGGCTCGCTGTCCTCCTCCGTGCATGCGCCCATCGCGAGCGCGGCCGTCGCCACGATCGCGACAGTGACGCGGGCTCGTCGTGCCATGGCTGCCATGGCTCGCTCGTCAGCACCGGTGCGCAACGGCGTCAGCCCCGGAGCCACGCGAGAACGGCTCGCACCCGGCGGTGCTCGTCGGGAGCCTGGTGCAGGTCGAGCTTGGTCATGATCCGCGCGACGTGGCTCTCCACGGTCTTGACCTCGATCACGAGTCGCTCGCCGATCCCGGCGTTGGAGAACCCCTGCGCCATCAGCTCGAGCACCGCTCGCTCGCGTTCGCTCAGTCGCTGGAGCTGTGCTGCGAGCGACTGCCGTCCGAGGAGGTGGGCGACGACATCTGGGTCCATCACCGTGCCGCCGGCGTGCACGGTCTCCAGCGCTCCGACCAGGACGGCGACGTCGACGACGCGGTCCTTGAGCAGGTAGCCGAACCCGCGATGTGAGTCGCGGGCGAGATCGGCGACGTACCGGCTCTCCAGCGACTGCGACAGCAGCAGGATCCCGAGCGCAGGGTGGCGGGCGCGGAGGTCGACCGCGGCCTTGGCGCCCTCATTGGTGAACGACGGCGGCATCTTGATGTCCACGACCGCGACGTCCGGTGCCGTCTCGTCGACGAGCGTGATGAGCGTCTCGGCGTCCGGCGCCGTGCCGACGACATCGACGCCGGCCTCGGTCAGCAGGTTGGTCAGCCCCTGCCGGAGGAGCCCGGAGTCGTCGGCGATCACGACCCGCACGGCAGGGACACCTCCACGGTCGTGCCGTCAGCGTTCGACCTGACGCGCAGCGTGCCGCCGGCCGACTCCACGCGGTCGTGCAGCCCGCGGAGGCCGGAGCCGAAAGGGTTCGCACCGCCGCGCCCGTCGTCGCAGACGGCGAGCCGGAGCTCGCCATCGCGGCGGTCGCTGACCACGCGGATCCTGCTGGCGGCTGCGTGCTTGTGCGCGTTGGTGACCGCCTCGGCGACGACCAGCCACGCGGTGAACTCGGTCGCCGGGTCGATCCGACCACCGTCGACGTCGACCTCGATGGGGATCGGCGACCGTCGGGCCAGGTCGTCGATCACTCCGGCAAGGCCCCCGTCGGTGAGCGCGGCGGGATGAAGCCCGTTGGCGAGCGAGCGCAGTTCCTGCGCCGCGTGGCGCGCGCTGTCGGCGCCACTCGCCAAGGCGGCGCGCATCCATCCTGGTTCTCCGTTGAGCTGGGCGGCTTGGAGCTCGAAGGCCAGTGCCAGCAGCGTCTGCTGCGCGCCGTCGTGGAGGTCGCGCTCGATCCGGCGCCGTTCCTCGCGTTGGGCATCGGCGATGCGCGCGCGTGAGGCCGCCAGCTCGGACAGGTGGCGCTGGAGATCCGCGCGGAGCCGGGTGTTGTCGAGCTCGGCTGCGGCGAGGGCACCCACCCGGGCGACCGTCGCCGGGTCGGTCCGGCCGGCGTCGAAGCCGATTCGGGCCACGACCCGGCCGCCACGCGTGACGTCGACGTGGTCGAGCGGGTCCGGCGCTGGGGCGCCGGCGCCGTCGACCCAGCCGTCCGGCCCGGGATAGGCGAGCCGGACCGAGCCGTCGCCCAGGGCTTCACGGAGCAGCGCCTCGGGATCGAGCCCGGCTCGCTCGTCGGCAAGTGCGTTGCGCACCCTCCTGACCGCCTCGAACGCGCGCCGGTTGAACCGACGGTCGACCCGGTGCTGGACGCCGCTCCGCACGGGTGCGAACAAGGTCGCGGCGGCCACGGCCCCGACCGTCGCGGTCGCCGCGGGTGAAGGCGACGCGATCGAGGTCAGGTGGCTCCCCGACCAGACGATGGCGGCGTAGACCGCCATCAGCAGCAGCGACACCACGGAGTACGTGGTGGTCGTCGCCACGATCCGGTCGACGTCGTAGAGACGGAACTGGAGCACCGACAGCCCGGCCACCGCCGGGATCAGGACGAGGAAGAGGGCGAGAGTGGCCAGGATGAACGCATCGTTCCCGGTCGACACGGCGTACAGGTGGACGGGCACAACGGCTGGGAGCGGGACGGCGGCAAGGACCAGCCAGAGCAGGCGTCGCCGCTCCTCGGCGTCCCCTCTCCGCCAGCGGACCACCAGCGACGCGCCGCCGGCGAGGAGACACCCGGCGACGACCGCGAAGGCGAGAGAGGCCGCGACGGTCGTGTACGGCGAGATCGCCGGGACCGCCCACGGGTTGCCCGCCAGCTCGTAGTCCCCGTTGAGCGGGCGGTCGCTCGTCATCGACAGGACGAGGAAGACGATCGAGGCCACCACCGTGACGCGACCTACGAGTCGCCAACGGTCCGAGAGGTAGCTACCCGTCGGGGTGAGCAACAGGATCAGTGTGAGCAGAGTCCACCAAGGGAGGAACACCTTGTCGGCGAGGACGGCCGCGACCTGCCCCCCGCCGACCTCTGGCGGGTCGACGATCACCGCGTGCACGAACCACTCCTCCAGGACGCCGGCCAGGAGGATCGAGACCGACAGGCCCAGGAAGAGCCAGCCCACCGCGTGCCGGGGGTGGCTGCGCACGATGACGAGACCCACCACGGCCGGGCTGAGTGCGGCGAGGACGAAGAGCCACACCCAGGGGTCGAGGAGCGTGTCGAGGCGGTCGCCGTACCCCGCCCGTTGCAGCCGGATGTCGAGCAGCAGCATCACGACCACCGTCGTGGCCTCGACCGCGAGCACGCCACCGGCGAGGCCGGTGGCGGTCCGCTTGGACATCCTCATGCGACCCATGGTGGCGCAGCGACAGGGCCTGCGCGTCAGGGTTGGCACTGATCGCAGGTGCGGTGGCACCTCCGACGTCCGGAACGGCTCGCCCGCCGGACGCTGTGGTGACGAGATCCACTTATCTGGAAGGAACTGTCATGACTGCTCTCATCGCCGGGCCGGAGGTGGCCCGCGGCACCTCTGCGGCCCCCGGCCGCAGGACTCTGGTCGGCCTCGCTGTCGCGATCGTGGGGGCCGTCGTCGGCCTGGTGGTCACGACCGGCCACGAGATCGCCTACGACGACAAGACCGCTGACATAGAGGCGGTGTTCGACACGAGCGAGACCACGATGCAGATCGCCTCGTTCGCCGGCATGGCCGCAGTAGCGCTGCTGCTGTTCTTCGGCGCCGCCGTCCGCAACGCCCTCAAGGTGGCGGGCCGCAGCTGGTTCGCGGACGTCACCCTCTTCGGCTTCGGAGCGCTCGGCCTCACCTTCGCCTCCTGGACGGTGACCGACGCAGCGCTCTGGCAGGCCGTCGAGTACGGCGACGAGAGCACGATCCGGACTCTCGCCACCATCAGCGACGTGGGCTTCCTCCCGTTGATGGCGAGCATGATCGCCCTGTACGTCGGATCCGGCCTTGCCGGGCTGACCACCGGCGCGCTGCCGAAGTGGCTCGCGATCGCCTCCGTCGTCGTGGGGGTGATCGTCCCCCTCGGGCCGCTCGGCTTCATCGGGTTCATGCTCCTGCCGATCTGGATGATCGCCGTCGCGATCTGCGTCCGTCTCGAGCCGTCCGCCTGACGTCGGCGAAGGCGGAACGAGGGGCATGCGACCGTAGAATCGGAGCATGTCCCTCATCCGTCGCATCGACCTGCGCGATGTCGACCCGGCCGACACTGGGATCGACTACCGCGCGGCCGTGCCCCGCGCCGACTTCGACGTCGAAGCAGCGGTGCCGGCCGTGCATGCGATCTGCGAGGAGGTCCGCACCCGCGGACTGGACGCGATCCGCGATCTCGGCGAGCGCTTCGACGGTGTCCGGGTCGAGGACATCCGGGTGAGCCCCGAAGCGTTGGCGACGGCGCTCGAGCAGCTCGACCCCGACATCCGGGCCGGCCTGGACGAGTCGATCCGTCGGCTGCGGGCGACCTGCGCCAACGAGCTCGAGGCGGACGCCGTGACCGATCTCGGTCCCGGCGCCCGGGTCACGCACCGCAAGGTGCCGGTCGACCGCGTCGGTCTCTACGTGCCGGGCGGGCTCGCACCCCTCGTGTCGAGCGTGCTGATGAACGTCGTCCCCGCGCAGACGGCCGGGGTGGCGTCGATCGCGCTGGCGAGCCCGCCGCAGCGGGAGTTCGGGGGCTCGGTGCACCCGACGATCCTGGCCGCGTGCGCGTTGCTCGGCGTCGACGAGGTCTACGCCGTCGGCGGCGCGCAGGCCATCGCCATGTTCGCGTACGGCGTGGACCCCTGCCGCAAGGTCGACCTGGTCACCGGCCCCGGCAACATCTACGTGGTGACGGCCAAGCGGATCCTCAAGGGCCTGGTCGGCATCGACTCCGAGGCCGGTCCGACGGAGATCGCGATCCTCGCCGACGACACCGCCGATGCCGCCTACGTCGCCGCCGACCTGATCAGCCAGGCCGAGCACGACCCGCTGGCCGCCTCGGTGCTCGTCACCACGTCGGAGTCCCTGGCCGACGACGTCGACGCCGAGCTCGACAAGCAGGTCTCCGCGACGAAGCACGTCGACCGGATCCGGACCTCGCTCAGAGGCCCGCAGTCCGGCATCGTCCTGGTGCGCGACCTGGAGCAGGGCCTCGCCGTGGTCGACGCCTACGCCGCCGAGCACCTCGAGATCCACACCGCGGACGCGGCGTCCTGGGCGGCCCGGGTGCGCAACGCGGGCGCGATCTTCGTCGGTCCCTACGCGCCCGTCAGCCTCGGCGACTACTGCGCCGGGTCCAACCACGTGCTTCCCACCGGTGGCTGCGCGTGCCACTCCTCGGGACTGTCGGTCCGCGCGTTCACCAAGTCGGTGCACGTCGTCGAGTACTCGAGGGCGGGGCTCGGCGAGATCGCCGACCACGTGGTGACGCTGGCCGACGCCGAGGACCTCCCGGGCCACGGCGCGGCCGTCAAGGTCAGGTTCTCGTAGGTGAGCTTCCCGCCGATCCGTCCCGAGCTCGCCGGGATCGAGCCGTACGGGGCGCCCCAGCTCCCCGTCGACCTGGTGCCCGTCCAGCTGAACGTCAACGAGAACCCCTACGGTCCGTCCGAGGAGTACGTCGCCGACATCGCCGCGTCGGCGGCGGAGGCGGCGCGCACCCTGAACCGGTACCCCGACCGCGAGTTCGTCGCGCTGCGGACCGCGCTCGCGGCGTACCTCTCCCGGGACGTGCCGGGGGAGATCGCGCCGGAGCAGGTGTGGGCGGCCAACGGGTCCAACGAGGTCATGCTGCAGCTTCTGCAGGCCTTCGGCGGCCCGGGACGCACGGCACTGAGCTTCGCGCCGACGTACTCGATGTATCCGGAGTACGCCCGTGACTCGATGACGGCGTGGGTCGCCGGCCGGCGCGAGGACGACTTCTCGCTCGACCTCGACCGGGCCCGGGCCCTGGTCGCCGAGGTCCGGCCCAGCGTGGTGCTGCTGCCCAGTCCCAACAACCCCACGGGCACGGCGCTGCCGCCGGAGGCGGTGTCGGTCCTCTGCGAAGCGGCCGCGGCCGACGGGATCGACGGCCTGGTCGTCGTCGACGAGGCGTACGGCGAGTTCCGCCGGTCCGGCGTGCCGAGCGCCCTCGAGCTCCTGCCCGCCCACCGCAACCTCGTGGTGACCCGGACGATGAGCAAGGCGTTCGCGGCGGCCGGTCTGCGGCTGGGCTACCTCGCGGCCGACCCGGCGATCTGCGACGCGATCCGCGTCGTCCGGCTGCCCTACCACCTGTCCGCCGTCACGCAGGCGACGGCGCTCGCGGCCCTCCGCCACGCTCCCGAGCTGCTCGGCAACGTCGACCAGCTGCGGACCCAGCGGGACAAGACGGTGGCATGGCTGCGGGACCAGGGACTGCAGGTGGCCGACAGCGACGCCAATTTCTGCTTGTTCGGGACCTTCGGGGATCGTCATGCTGTCTGGCAGGGCCTGCTCGACCGGGGTGTGCTGATCCGGGAGACCGGGCCCGACGGCTGGCTGCGGGTGTCCATCGGGACACCCGAGGAGATGGCGGCGTTCGAGGACGCCCTCGTCGAAGTGATGGAGGAGCTCAAATGACCGGCATGAGTCGCACTGCACGCATCGAGCGGCAGACCAGCGAGTCCAAGGTGCTCGTCGAGATCGACCTCGACGGCTCGGGCCGCCACGACGTGTCCACCGGTGTCGGCTTCTACGACCACATGCTCATCTCGTTCGCCCGGCACTCGCTGGTCGACCTCACCGTCCAGACGTCCGGCGACACCCACATCGACGCCCACCACACCGTCGAGGACACCGCGATCGTCCTCGGCCAGGCGCTGCGCGAGGCGCTCGGCGACAAGGTCGGCATCCGTCGCTTCGGCGACGCCACCGTGCCGCTCGACGAGGCGCTGGTGCAGGCCGTCGTCGACGTGTCGGGGCGTCCCTACTGCGTGCACACCGGGGAGCCCGAGGGCCAGCAGTACGTCGCGCTCGGCGGCGGCACGGGCGTGCCCTACCTGGGCTCGCTGACCCGGCACGTCTTCGAGACGATCGCCTTCCACGCGCACCTCGCCCTCCACGTCCGTGTGCTCGCCGGCCGCGAGCCGCACCACATCGTCGAGACCCAGTTCAAGGCGTTCGCCCGGGCGTTCCGCGACGCGATCGCGATCGACCCGCGCGAGACGGGAATCCCGTCCACGAAGGGTGCCCTGTGAGCGCAGCGAACGGTGGGACGGAGTGAGCCGACCGTCGGTGGTTGTCCTCGACTACGGGTCGGGCAACCTGCGCTCCGCCGTGCGCGCCGTCGAGCGCGCCGGCGCGAGCGTCACGCTGACCTCCGACCTGGACCTGGCGATGGAGGCCGACGGGCTGCTGGTGCCGGGGGTCGGGGCCTACGCGGCGTGCATGCAGGGTCTGCGCGGGATCCGGGGTGAGCGAGCCATCGGGCGTCGCCTCGCCGGCGGGCGTCCGGTGCTCGGCATCTGCGTCGGCATGCAGATCCTCTTCGAGCGCGGCATCGAGCACGCGGTCGAGACCGAGGGCTGCGGGGAGTGGCCCGGCGTCGTCGAGCGGCTGCAGGCGCCGATCGTCCCGCACATGGGCTGGAACACCGTCGACGTCCCCGCGGGGTCGCGATTGTTCGCCGGCATCGAGGACGAGCGGTTCTACTTCGTGCACTCCTACGGCGTGCGCGACTGGACGCTGGTCACGAACGACCGCACGCCGGAGGCCTTCCAGCCCCGGGTGGTCTGGACCGAGCACGGCGATGACCGGTTCGTCGCCGCGGTCGAGAACGGGCCGCTGTGCGCGACGCAGTTCCACCCCGAGAAGTCGGGTGATGCGGGTGCTCAGCTGCTGCGCAACTGGGTCTCCGGCCTCTGATGACCGACGTGACGTTTCTCCAACCCGGGAAGGCATGACCCCGTGAGCGACTACCTCGAGCTCCTCCCCGCTGTCGACATCAAGGGCGGCCAGGCCGTCCAGCTGGTGCAGGGCGTCGACGGGTCCGAGCAGCGGTTCGGCGACCCGATCGAGGCCGCGCTGCGCTGGCAGGCGGCCGGCGCGGAGTGGATCCACCTGGTCGACCTCGACGCGGCGTTCGGGCACGGCAACAACCGTGAGCTCCAGGCCGAGATCGTCGGCAAGCTCGACATCAAGGTCGAGATGAGCGGCGGGATCCGCGACGACGAGTCGCTGGAGGCGGCGATGGCGACCGGCTGCCGGCGGGTCAACATCGGCACCGCCGCGCTCGAGCAGCCGGAGTGGTGCGCCCAGGCGATCGCGACGTACGGCGACCGCGTGGCGGTCGGGCTCGACGTCCGCGGCCGCACGCTCGCTGCCCGCGGGTGGACCCAGGAGGGCGGCGACCTCTACGAGACGCTGGCCCGCCTCGACGCCGAGGGCTGCGCCCGCTACGTCGTCACCGACGTCAACAAGGACGGCATGCTCCAGGGGCCCAACCTCCAGCTGCTGCGCGACGTCTGCGAGGCCACGGATCGGCCGATCGTGGCCTCCGGCGGCGTCACGACCCTCGACGACATCCGCGCGCTGATGGACCTGGTGCCGATCGGCGTCGAGGGCGCGATCGCCGGGACGGCTCTCTACACCGGCCAGTTCACCCTGGAGGACGCGCTCGCACTGACCCTCCCGGAGGTTCGATGAGCCTCGCGGTCCGGGTGTTCCCGTGCCTCGACGTCGACGCCGGCAGGGTCGTCAAGGGCATCAACTTCAAGGAGCTGCGCGACGCGGGTGACCCGGTCGAGCTGGCTCGGACCTACGACGCCGAAGGCGCCGACGAGCTGACGTTCCTCGACATCTCCGCGTCCCACGAGGGCCGGGCGACGACGCTGGAGATCGTGTCCGCCACGGCTGAGCAGGTCTTCATCCCGCTCACCGTCGGCGGCGGCATCCGCAGCGTCGACGACGTCGACCGGATGCTCCGGGCCGGCGCCGACAAGATCGCGGTCAACACCGCCGCCATCCACCGACCCGAGCTGGTCGCCGAGATCGCCGGCCGGTTCGGCAACCAGGTGCTGGTGCTCTCGGTGGACGCCCGCCGGGCCGAGGGGACCGACTCGGGCTTCGAGGTCACGACGCACGGGGGCCGCAAGTCCGCCGGTCTCGACGCCATCGCGTGGGCGGTCCGGGCCGCCGAGCTCGGGGCGGGCGAGATCCTGCTCAACGCGATGGATGCGGACGGGACGACCGCTGGGTTCGACCTCGAGCTGATCCGGGCCGTGCGGAGCGAGGTCTCGATCCCCGTCATCGCCTCGGGCGGCGCCGGCGCGGTCGGACACTTCCTGCCCGCGGTCGAGGCGGGCGCGGACGCCGTACTGGCCGCGACCGTGTTCCACTTCGGCACGCTGAGGATCGGTGACGTGAAGCAGAGCCTGGGCGACGCCGGTTATCCGGTGCGCTGACGCCCGGTGCGCCCCTGAGTTTTCCACAGCTCGCACCGAGGGCCTGTTCCGAACCCGGCTTCCTCGGGGACCCTCGAGGCATGGCCAAGTCTCGGAAACGCAATCGCCACCGGCAGCCCATCGACCTCCTTCGCGCTCTCCGGCGCCAGGAGCGGCAGATCATCGAGGTCCGCGCCGGACAGGACCTCGAGCCGTACCTGACCGCGGACGACCACCGGAACTACGCAGCGGGGCTCGATGCCGCTGCCCGGGGCGACGCAGCGTCGGCGCTGCGCCACGAGGTCGCAGGTCTGGTCGTGCTGGACTCACCACACCGTCACAAGCTCCGTGAGCTGGTGACGCTGGGAGCGAACGCGCCCGCCTGGGCGTACTCGCGCTGGTGCGCCGACACCGCCTACCGCTGGATGACGTTCGAGGAGGACCCCCGCATCGAGAAGGTGGTTCGCTACCTGCTCGCGACCACGCATCGTGACCACCTCGGGTCGATCGGCGATGACCCGGTGCGGCTCAAGGAGTACGGCACGCTGGTCGGCGCGTGCGACCGGCTCTGCTCCGACATCGCGATCTTCGAGTACTCCGGGCTCAGGGACTACCTCGATGTCCGTGTGCAGAGCGGCATGCTCGATCGGACGGACCGCATCCACGACTGGGCCGAGGCGCCGATGGGTGCCTACGTTCTTCGAGGCGTCAGCGGGCCGGCACTCGTCCTCCACGACCTGGTCAAGGACAACAAGGTCGAGGTCCTCAACATCGGCGCGCTGGCAGGCAGGTCGCCGGACGATGTGCTGCTCGGGCGGGTAGTGCCGGTTTCCGTGGCTCCCGGACGCATGTTCGCGTTCCGGCCCCTTGCTGTCGACGAGGTCACAGGCCGTGAAGCCGCGGAGCTGATCCGGTCCGGACTTGCCCTCGGCTGGATGGATGCCCTGATCGCGGCGCGGGAGGACGGCCGGCTCGAGCGCGGGTTCTCGTGCCACGACCACACCTTCTTCACCACTGACCTTCCGACCACGGCGTGGGCGTTCGAAGACGACGCCGACGAGCTGGGCGAGGCGCCCGCGATCCAGGACCTGATCGAACGGGGGTACCCGGTCGCAGTAGCCCATGCGATCGGGGTGCTCGAGGTCGGATTGATCGCGGCCGACGTCAGCCCGGGCAGTCTGGTCGCAGCCGCGCCTCAGGTAGCGGCGGCTCTCGCAACGCCCGGTGCGTTCGAGGCGGCCCTCGTGGAGTGCACACGCTGCGACGCCGCGGAGGGCTGGCAAGCCTTGGCCGAGGCCACTCCTGACCACGTCAGGCGACAATGCCTCACGCTCGCCGCTCGATGCCGGGCGGCGTGATCGGGTGCTCGTCCTCCCCGGGGCGCTGAGGCCCGCCAGGTCTTCAGCGACGGACCCGACGGGTTCCTGGCGATCATCCACGGCGCGATGACGACGTTCCACCTGAGCGTCCGGGTCGTGCAGCACCTCGGGGACGCCTGAGGTTGCCCTCGCAAAGGATCACCGCGGCAGATCGCTCCTCCTAGGAGCCACGACGCCTACTTCTTCTTGCCCTTCTTGCCCTTGTGGCCCTTCCCGTGGGCCTTGCCGTGACCCTTCGCCTTCCCGTGCTTCTTCTTCGTCGTCTTGGCCTTGTGCGCCTTCGACTTCGGCTTCTTGGCTCCGTGCGCCTTCTGCTTGTTCTTCGCGGGCTGATCGACCTTCACCGGCGCGACGTTCGTCGCGGCGGAGGTGGGTGAGGACGGAGCGGTCGTACGTCGGAGGCCGTCCGCCCTCGGCTCCGGAGCGCGGGAGTCCTCGACAGCGCCGGCGGCGGGCGGCGTGGAGTCCGTCCCGTCCACGCTGCCCCAGGTGAGACCGGTGAGGAGGAGGACCAGAGCGACTGCTGCCGCGCCCGCCAGCGTGCGCCGTCGTGCCGGCCGTGCCTTCGCCGTGGCCGTGCTCGAGCCCGCCGGCTCCGCCACCGACATGGAGGCGAGTACGGGAAGCTCCACCGTGCTGGTGGCGTCGAGCGCGACGGCGGCGGCCGGCGTGGCGCCACCGCGGATCGCCGCCAGCTGCTCCGCGACCTGGTCCGCTCCGGGCCGGTCGGTCGGCTCGCTGGCGGTCATCGCGTCGAGCAGCTGGACCCAGGCGGCGCCGAGGGAGACGGGGATGAGGGGGCTGCGGTAGAGCCGGGCCAGCGCCGCCTCGATCGGCGTACCTGTGTAGGCGCGCTGACCGGTCAGCGCCTCCAGCAGGACCAGGCCGAGGGCGTAGACGTCGCTGGCGCCGGTCTGCGGCAGCCCGCGCACCTGCTCGGGGGCGAGGTAGGCCGCCGTGCCGATGGTGAAGCCGGTGCCGGTGAGGTCGGACTGCTCGTCGACGAGGCGGGCGACACCGAAGTCGGCCAGCTTGGTCAGCCCGGTCCCGGTCACGAGGACGTTGGAGGGCTTCACGTCGCGGTGGACGATGCCGTTGGCGTGCACGTGGCTCAGCGCCGTCGCGAGGCCGGACCCGATCGTGGCCACCTCCTGGGCCGGCAGCGGCCCGTCCGCGAGGCGGCTGGCCAACGTGCCGCCGGTGACCAGCTCCATCACCAGCCACGGGCGGGATGCGCCGTCCCGGTCGTCGACGCCGGCGTCCAGCAACGTCACCAGGTGCGGGTTGTTGAGGCCGGCCAGCAGGTGGCTCTCGGAGGCGAACCGCTGCCGGTCGACATCGGCGAGGGCGGCGAGCATGACCTTGACCGCGACCTCGCGGCCGAGCACGTGATCGAAGCCGCGGCAGACCTCCGCCATCCCTCCCCGACCGAGGAGGCCCCGCAGCTCGTAGCGGTCGTTCAGCACGATGGGTGCTGGGTCGGTCATGTCAAGCTCCACGAATCCTTGGGTCGAGCTCTGACAGATGCCCCGAGAGATGCCGGGCTCGCAGCGATGGAAGGGTGAGCTGGAGAACTACCCGGTACGCCGGGTCGTAGACGGCCTGGGTCGGTCCGCCCCGCTAGATTCCGAGCCGCGCCTCACGCAGCTGGGCGACGCGGTCGTCCGACCCCTCGAAGGTGAGGCCGCGGGTCTGGTCGCGTCCGTAGAGGAAGAGCACGATCTCGGACGGCATCCCGGACACGACGACGGGGTCCGAGCCCGCCCGCAGGTTGGTGTCCGCGCCGGTGTCGGTCCGCCGTGCGACGACCGGCACCCCAGCCGGCCGGATCAGTCCCTTGCCGGAGATCCGGACGATCCGCCACAGCGCGTCCTCCTCCTCACGGTCGAGCTTGCGCGGCTGCCAGTCCGGAGCGGCGCGACGGATGTCCTCGTGGTGCACGAAGTACTCCGCGGTGTTGACCGCCGCGTCGACACCGGGCAGCGCCATCGGGCTCCGAGCCCTCCGGACGCGTGCGACCAGCTTGTCGAACGACTTCTTCGCCACCCGCTCCGTCTCACGCTCGGTCACCGAGGCCAGTGGCGGCACGACGATGCCGACCGAGAGCGGACTGGTCTCCCGCACGAGGAGGTGGGCGACGAGCTCGCGGACGGTCCAGTCGCCGCACAGCGTCGGCGCGTCCGGGCCGGTCGCGAGGGCGAGGTCGCAGAGACGGATGCGCTCGGAGCGGGCGAATGACGTCATGAGTGCAGGATGGCACGGGAGGGAATAGACGACCCCTACGCCCGGGTTGCGACCGCGACGGACAGGAGCAGGACCGAAGTGACGGACGAGCGGCAGAGCGGCGCCGGTACGACGGGCGCCGGCTTCGCCGTACTCTGGATCGCCATCAAGCGCGAGCCGTGGATCTTCACGGTCTCGACCATCGGCAGCCTGCTGTTCGGCGCGCTGACGGTCGCCGACGCGTGGGTGCTCGGATGGTCCACCAACCACGTGGTGCTGCCGGCCTTCCGCGACGGCGAGATCGGTGCCGACATGCTCTGGGCCGTCCTCGGGCTCTTCGTCGCCGTCGCGATCCTGCGCGCGGTCGGGATCGTGGCGCGGCGCCTCGGTGCCGGTGTCATGCAGTACCGGATGCAGGCCCGCACCCGGCGCGCCGTGACCCGCCAATATCTCTCGCTGCCGATGGAGTGGCACCAGCGCCATCCCACCGGCGAGCTGCTCTCCAACGCCAACTCCGACGTGGAGGCCGCGTGGGGTCCGATCGCACCGCTTCCGATGGCCGTCGGCACCGTGGCCATGATGGTGATCGCGGTCGTCCAGATGTTGTTCGCCGACCTGGTGCTCGCCATCGTCGGACTCCTGGTCTTCCCGCTGGTGATCGCGACCAACGTCGTCTACCAGCGGCTCGCGCAGGGCTGGGCGACCCGCGCGCAGCAGCTGCGCGCGGAGCTCAGCGAGATCGCGCACGAGTCGTTCGACGGAGCGATGGTGGTCAAGACGCTCGGCCGCGAGCCCGAGGAGACCGCGCGCTTCCACGCGAAGGCCGCCGAGCTCCGCGAGACCAACATCAAGGTCGGCCGGATCCGGGCGGCCTTCGACCCCACCCTCGCCGCGCTGCCGAACCTCGCCGTCCTGGTCGTGCTGGTGCTCGGCGTGCAGCGGGTCCTGTCGGGGGCGGCGGACGCCGGCGCGGTCGTCACGGTGGCCTACCTGCTCACGATCGTCTCCTTCCCGATCCGGTCGATCGGGTGGCTGCTCGGCGAGTTCCCGCGCAGCGTGGTCGGCTACCGGCGGATCGAAGCGGTGCTGCGCGCCTCCGGCTCGATGGAGTACGGCGCAGCGCCGGCACCTGCTGCTGCCGACGGCGCCCGGCTCGAGGTCCGAGGAGTGCGCTACGGCTACCACGCGGACCGGCCGCTGCTGCGCGACCTGACGTTCTCCGTCGAGCCGGGCCGCACGGTCGCCCTCGTCGGTGCCACGGCCTCGGGCAAGAGCACGCTGACCAACCTGCTCACCCGGCTCGTCGACGTCGACGACGGCAGCATCCGGATCGACGGCGTCGACCTGCGCGACCTGGCCCGCGGCGAGCTGGCCGAGGTGCTGTCGGTGGTGCCGCAGACGGCGTTCCTCTTCGACGACACCGTCCGCGGCAACGTGACCCTGGGCGCCGACGTGCCCGACGAGGAGGTGTGGGCCGCACTGCGCACCGCCCAGGCCGACGGCTTCGTCGCGGCCTTGCCATCGGGGCTCGACACCCGGCTCGGCGAGCGGGGCACCTCGTTGTCCGGCGGCCAGCGGCAGCGGATCTCCCTCGCCCGCGCGCTGGTACGACGCCCGCGGCTGCTCGTGCTCGACGACGCCACGTCTGCGGTCGACCCGGAGGTGGAGGCGCGGATCCTCGCGGCGCTCAGGGGGGCGGAGCGTGACGCCACCTTGTTCGTGGTCGCCTACCGCAAGGCGACGATCGGCCTCGCCGACGAGGTGCTCTTCCTCGCCGACGGAGCGATCGTCGACCGGGGTCCCCACCACGAGCTGGTCGCCCGCAACGCCGACTACGCCCGGCTCGTCAACGCCTACGAGCAGCACGACCACGCGCTCGGCGAGCCGGAGGGGATCGCCGCACCATGACCACCACACCGAACGCACCGACCGCGACCGCGGGGACCCGGATGGAGACCGGCGAGGACATCGGCGCCTGGGAGACGATCCGCCGCGGCATCGGCCACTCGCCCGAGCTGGTGGAGGGCGTCGGCAGGACGCTGACGCTCGCGCTCGTCGCCTCGCTCGGCCAGGTCGTCGTACCGATCGCGGTGCAGCAGACGATCGACCGCGGCCTGCGGGGGCCCGACGGTCCGGACGCGACCTTCACCACCTGGCTGGCCCTGGCCGCGGGCGCCGCGATCCTGCTCACCAGCTGGGCGTCGTACGCCATGACCGCCCGCCTCTTCTCCACCTCCGAGCGGGGTCTGGCGACCCTGCGGGTCAAGGCCTTCCGTCACGTCCACGACCTGCCCCTCCTGACCCAGAACACCGAGCGCCGCGGCGCGCTGGTGTCGCGGGTGACCAGCGACGTCGACCAGGTCAGCCAGTTCCTGGTGTTCGGCGGGCTGCTGTTCGTCGTCAGCATCGGCCAGATCCTGGTCGCGACCGTGGTGATGGTCTTCTACAGCTGGCAGCTCGCGCTCGTCGTGTGGATCTGCTTCGCGCCGCTGTTCCTCAGCCTTCGCTACTTCCAGCGCAAGCTCTCGGCCGCCTACGCGACGGTACGACGCCAGGTGGGTGCCCTGCTGTCGGCGATCTCCGAGCCCGTGGTCGGTGCCGCGGTGGTGCGGTCCTACGCCGTCGAGGCGCGCACCCAGGAGCGGATCGACGTGGCGGTGGCCGCCCACCAGGCAGCGTCGACCCGCGCCCAGGGCTTCACGGCCTTCTCGTTCTCCCTCGGTGGGCTCTCGGCCGGGCTGGCCAACGCCGGCGTGCTGATCGTCGGCATCTGGCTCGGGCAGGGGCGGCTCTGGGCCCACGACATCACGGCCGGGGAGGTGCTCGCCTTCGCGTTCCTCGTGACCCTGTTCGTCGGCCCGGTGCAGTTCGGCACCCAGGTGCTCACCGATGCCCAGAACGCGATCGCGGGCTGGCGACGGGTCATCGGCATCCTCGACACCCCGGCCGACCTGGTCGACCCCGGCGCGGACGGCCAGGTGCTGCCTGCCGGTGCGCTCGACGTCGCGTTCGAGGGCGTCGGGTTCGCCTACCCCGGCGGGCCGCCGGTGCTGAGCGGGATCGATCTCGAGATCCCCGCCGGACGGCGGATCGCTGTCGTCGGCGAGACCGGGTCGGGCAAGTCGACCCTCGCCAAGCTGCTGACCCGCCTCATGGACCCGACCGAGGGTCGGGTGCTGCTCGACGGTGTCGACGTGCGCGACATCACGGAGGTCTCGCTGCGGTCGAGCGTGGTGCTCGTGCCGCAGGAGGGCTTCCTGTTCGACGACACGCTCGCCGCCAACGCGCGCTACGGCCGCCTCGACGCCAACGACAAGCAGATCGTGGCCGCCGCCGCGGAGCTCGGCCTCGGTGACTGGCTCGCCGGCCTCCCGGACGGGCTCGGGACCTTGGTCGGCCAGCGTGGGGAGTCGCTGTCGGCGGGGGAGCGGCAGCTCGTTGCGTTGCTGCGCGCGCAGCTGGCCGACCCCGACCTGCTGGTGCTCGACGAGGCGACGAGCGCGGTCGATCCCGAGCTCGAGACCCGGATCGGGCGGGCCCTCGACCGGCTGATGACCGGTCGGACCTCGGTGACCATCGCGCACCGGCTCTCGACGGCGGAGGCAGCGGACGAGGTCGTTGTCGTCGATCGGGGCCGGATCGTCCAGCGTGGCCCGCACGCCGAGCTCGTCGCTGAGTCCGGATCGGTGTACGCCGGACTGCACGCCTCGTGGGTCGCCCAGCACGGCTGAACCACCGGCCGACGATAATGGGGGAGTGAGCACCCTCGATCCCGCCATCGCCGCCCGGCTCTTGCGCAACCACGACGGCCTGGTGCCGGCGGTCGTCCAGCAGCACGACACGGGTGAGGTGCTGATGCTCGCGTGGATGGACGACGAGGCGCTGCGGCTTAGCCTGACGACCGGGAGGGCGACGTACTGGAGCCGGTCGCGGCAGGAGTACTGGGTCAAGGGCGAGACCTCCGGCCACCGCCAGCACGTGAAGGAGGTCCGGGTCGACTGCGACGGCGACACGCTGCTGCTCAAGGTCGACCAGGAGGGTCCCGCGTGCCACACCGGCGCCCGGACCTGCTTCGACGACGGGCTGCTCGGGTGAACGAGCGTCGTACGTTCGGCCCGGTCGTCCTCGTCGGCCTCGCGGCCACCGGCTTCACCGCGTTCGCCGGTCACCAGCCGATGTTGCGGGTGCCCGAGGACGACCAGACGCTCGAGCAGCTGGCGCTCGCCGGCGACCTGGCCGAGCTGGAGTTCCCGCTCGCGGGCGCCCTGGCGCTGATCGCCCTGGCAGCGTGGGGCGTCCTGCTGGTCGTGCGGGGCCGGTTCCGGCAGGCCATGGCGGTCGTCGCCGCGGTTGCGGCCGCAGGTGTCGGTGCCGTCCTGCTGATCGGCGGGTTCGTCCAGAACGACGACGCTGCGGCCGACATCGCCGATCAGCTCGGTCGTCCCGCGCTCGCCGACCTGCTGCCGCTCGAGTCCACGCTGTGGTTCTGGCCCGCGCTCGTGGCGGCGATGGTCTCGACCGCCGCCGCGTTCGCGGCCGTCCTGCTGGCACCGACCTGGCCCGAGATGGGGAGCCGGTACGACGCGCCCTCGCCCCACCGCGGAACGTCCTCCAAGGCCCCGCCCGAGGAGCGCACCAGCCTGGACCTCTGGAAGTCGATGGACGAGGGCGACGACCCCACCGACCCGTCAGGGCACTAGAATCCCCGGGTACCCGAACCGAGGAGCGCCTGCATGTCTGACAACCACGGCAACACCCCCGCGGCCTGGACCGCCGTCATCGTGGCGCTGGCCGGCTTCGTGGTGGGTGGCGTCGGTCTGATGCTCAGCCCGATCAGCATGGTGCTCTTCTGGATCGGTGTCGTCATCGTGCTCGCCGCGGGCGTCGTCTTCGTCGCCATGGACAGGGCCGGCCTCCACACCTCGAGCCACTGACGCTGACCAAGCCATGAGCAAGCCATGAGCACCGCGCAGCCGACCCGCCCGGACGACCGGGTGACGACGGCTGCCCGGAGCGGCAGCCGGCGCTGGCGCGCGGTGCTGCCGCCGGCCGCAGTGCTCGGCACGGTGACGGTGGCCACGGTCGCGCTGCACCTCCGCGACCCGCACACCGCGGGGTCCTGGGGCGCTTGCCCCACGAAGGTGTTCTTCGGGGTCGAGTGCCCCGGCTGCGGCGGCCTGCGGGCCGTCAACGACCTCACCAACCTCCAGGTCGTCGACGCGGCGTCGAGCAACCTGCTGTTCGTCGCGTCGATCCCCTTCCTCGCCTACATCTTCGGACGATGGGCCTGGGGTCGCTGGTCCGGCCGCTCGTGGAGCCCCTCCGACCGGGCCATGACCTGGTCGGCGATGACGACGATTGCACTGATCGGGTTGTTCGCCGTGCTCAGAAACACAGCAGCGGGGTCCTGGCTCGCGCCCTGACCCCGCTACCGAGACTCGACTAGTAGGTCGCGTAGTCCACCGTTCCGAGCACGAGGATGAGGACCCATCCGAGAACGCACAACGCGATCGCGGCGCCGCCAGTGATGAGACCTGCCAGCGCGAGCCCACCGCCCGTCTTGGCACCGCCGGACTCGTTGATCTCCTTCCTGGCAAGGATGCCGAGGACGACTGCCGCGATGCCGGGAACGATCCCGATCCCGTAGCAGAAGCACAGCAAGATCCCGAGGATGCCGGCGACGAGCGAGATGATCGCCATCACAGAGACCTGCTGCGCCGGTTGACCGCCGTAGCCGCCACCCGGCGGGGGACCGTAGCCGCCGCCTCCAGGCGGGGGACCGCCGTAGCCGCCGCCACCCGGCGGGGGACCGCCGTAGCCGCCGCCTCCGGGCGGGGGCGGAGGCGGACTGCCGTATGCGGGAGGTTCGTAGCTCAAGTGATGCCCCTTCGGCGCGAGCCCGGGCACCTCCCGGGCGAGGGCAAAGACTCTAACCGCACCCTGCATCGCGTGGTGCGGGTCTCCGGCCGGATCCCGGGCGATGTCGTGACGACATCGCCCGCGTGGGAGACTGGACGTCCGCCGATCGATCGCAGACGGGTCGGAGAAACAGCAAGTCACGGAGGCCTCATGTCGGTGCTCGACGACATCGTCGCCGGTGTCCGCGAGGACCTCGCCGTCCGCGAGGCGGAGGTGCCGGCGGCCGAGCTGCGGGCGGTGCTGGGCGATGTCCCCGCCCCCCGCGACCCCATGCCGCACTTCCGCAGCGCGGGGTCGAGCGTGATCGCCGAGGTGAAGCGGCGCAGCCCCAGCAAGGGCGACCTCGCCGACATCCCCGACCCGGCCGCGCTGGCGCGGGAGTACGCCGCGGGCGGCGCCGCCGCGATCAGCGTGCTCACCGAGCAGCGGCGGTTCGGCGGCAGCCTCGACGACCTGCGCGCGGTGCGGGCAGCGGTCGACGTACCCGTGCTCCGCAAGGACTTCATCGTCACCGACTACCAGCTGCTCGAGGCGCGGGCGGCCGGCGCCGACCTGGCCCTGCTGATCGTCGCGGCCCTGGCCGACGACGAGCTGCGCGGCCTCCACGACACCGCGCGCGAGCTCGGGCTGACCGTGCTGGTCGAGGTCCACGACGAGCCCGAGACCGAGCGCGCGGTCGCCCTCGGTGCGGAGCTGATCGGGGTCAACGCCCGCAACCTCAAGACGCTCGCCGTCGACGACGACACGTTCGGGCGGCTCGCCCCGCTCGTGCCCGCCGATCGCGTGCTCGTCGCCGAGTCCGGCATCAGCGGCCCGACCGACGTCAAGCGGTACGTCGCCGAGGGTGCCCGGGCCGTCCTGGTCGGTGAGGCCCTCGTCAAGGATGGAGCGCCGCGTGAGGCGGTCGCAGCGATGACAGGAATCGAAGGGTGACCCAGTACGACGTCGACGTCCACGGCTGGTACGGCGGCGCCGGCAGCTTCGGTGGCCGGTTCATGCCCGAGGCGCTGAACGCCGCCCTCGACGAGCTCGAGATCGCCTGGCAGAAGGCCATGGTCGACCCGGCGTTCGTCCAGGAGTTCGAGGGACTGCTGCAGAACTACGCCGGCGTCCCCAGCATGCTCTACGAGGCACATCGGCTCTCCGACCACGCGGGGGCCCGGATCCTCCTCAAGCGCGAGGACCTCAACCACACCGGCGCCCACAAGATCCGCAACGTGCTGGGTCAGGCCCTGCTGACCAAGCGGATGGGCAAGACCCGGGTGATCGCCGAGACCGGAGCCGGCCAGCACGGCGTCGCGTCGGCCACGGCGGCGGCCTACCTGGGGCTCGACTGCACGGTCTACATGGGCGAGGTCGACACCGAGCGCCAGGCGCTCAACGTCGCCCGGATGCAGCTGCTGGGTGCCGAGGTGGTCCCCGTGAAGAGCGGCAGCTGCACGCTCAAGGACGCCATCAACGAGGCGCTGCGCGACTGGGTGGCCAGCGTCGACCACACGGCGTACCTGTTCGGCACCGCGGCCGGGCCGCACCCGTTCCCCAGCCTGGTGCTCAGCTTCGTCCGCAGCATCGGCGACGAGGCGCGGCGCCAGTGCCTCGACCTCACCGGCGACCTGCCCGACGCGATCGCGGCGTGCGTCGGCGGCGGGTCCAACGCCATCGGCCTGTTCGCCGCGTTCCTCGACGACCCGGACGTGGCGATCTACGGCTTCGAGGCGGGTGGCGACGGGGTCGAGACCGGCCGGCACGCGGCGACGATCGCCGCGGGCAGCGTCGGCGTGCTGCACGGCGCCCGCACCTACGTCCTGCAGGACGACGACGGCCAGACCGTCGAGTCGCACTCGATCTCCGCCGGGCTCGACTACCCGGGCGTCGGCCCCCAGCACGCTGCGCTCGCGGCGAGCGGGCGGGCGTCGTACCTCCCGGTGACCGACGCCGAGGCGATGGACGCGATGGCACTCCTGGCCCGCACCGAGGGCATCATCCCGGCCATCGAGTCCGCGCACGCGATCGCGGGCGCGCTCGAGGTGGCCCGGGACCGCCAGGGGCAGACGATCCTGGTCAACCTCTCCGGTCGCGGCGACAAGGACATGGGCACCGCACTGGACTACTTCGGTCTCGGCACGGCCGGGCCCTCGCCGGTCTCGGAGCAGGGAGAAGAGGCATGAATACCAGCGTCGGCGTCGCGTTCGAGAAGGCCCGCGCCGACGGCCGGGCCGCCCTGGTCGGCTACCTCCCCGCCGGCTTCCCGACCGTCGACGGCGGCATCGCAGCCCTGACCACGCTCGTCGAGGCGGGCTGCGACGTCATCGAGATCGGCCTGCCCTACAGCGACCCGGTCATGGACGGCCCGACCATCCAGGCCGCGGCGCAGCAGGCACTGGATGCAGGTGTCCGCACCGCCGACGTGCTCCGCACGGTCGAGGCGGTCGCCGCGACCGGCACGCCGACGCTGGTCATGACCTACTGGAACCCGGTGGAGCGCTATGGCGTCGAGCGCTTCGCGCAGGCCCTGTACGACGCGGGCGGGGCCGGTCTGATCACGCCGGACCTCACGCCCGACTACGCCCCGGAGTGGATCGCGGCAGCGGACGCCCGCGACCTCGACAAGGTGTTCCTCGTGGCGCCGTCGTCGACCGACAAGCGGATCGCGCTCACCACGGCGGCGTGCCGCGGCTTCGTCTATGCCACGGCCGTCATGGGCGTGACCGGCGCCCGCGACGCCACCAGCGACCTCGCCGGACCGCTCGTCGCACGCACCAAGCGCGCCATCGAGACCGCGGCGCCCGGCCTCCCGGTCGGGGTCGGCATCGGCGTCAGCAACGGCGCCCAGGCGGCAGAGGTCGCGTCCTACGCCGACGGCGTCATCGTCGGCTCCGCGTTCGTCCGGGCGATGCTCGACCACCCCGGCGACCTCGCCGCTGCCCGCCGCGCGCTGGCGACGCTGACCGAGGACCTCGCGTCCGGGGTGCGCGCCTGATCGTGCGTACCGTCGTCCTCGGCGTCGCCGCCGTCCTGACCTGCCTGGTCTCCGCCTGCACGGTTGCGGAGCCGGATCCCGAGACGTTCACGGGCGCCCGGCTCGACCGGCCCTACACGGCACCGACGGTGGAGCTCACCGACACCGAGGGCGCGCCGTACTCCCTGGCCGCCGACACCGACGAGCCGATGACCCTCGTCTTCTTCGGCTACACCCACTGCCCGGACCTCTGCCCGTTGGTGATGAACAACCTCTCCGCCGGCCTCAACCGGCTCGACGACGAGGACCGCGCGCAGGTCGACGTCGTGTTCGTCACCACCGACCCGGCGCGCGACGACGCGGCGGCACTTCGTGAGTACCTCGACGGCTTCGGAGACGGCTACGTCGGGCTCACCGGCGACCTCGAGGACGTCGTTGCCGCCGGCGAGCCGCTGCACCTCTACGTGAACGACGGGAAGCGGTTGCCGAGCGGTGGCTACGATCTCGGCGGGCACTCCACCTTTGTGCTCGGCATCGACGAGGACGACGAGGCCGTGATCGTCTGGAACCAGGAGACGTCGGCGGCCGAGTTCGCGACCGACATCCACCTTCTGCTGTCCGAGGACTGACCTTGCTTCCTGACCTGACCCTTCACCTGGTCGCCGGCACGATCCCGAGCCCGTCGGACGGGGTCTGGGAGCTGGGCCCGGTCCCGATCCGTGGCTACGCGCTGTGCATCATCGCCGGCATCATCGCCGCGATCTGGATCGGCGAGCGCCGCTGGGTCGCCCGCGGTGGTCGTCCCGGCGACGTGCAGGACATCGCGATCTGGGCGGTGCCGTTCGGCATCGTCGGCGCCCGGCTCTACCACGTGGCCACCGACTGGGAGTGCTACTTCGACCAGGCCGCCTGCGTCGCGGCCGACAAGATGTACGGCGGACCGTGGGCGATCCTCTACGTGTGGCGCGGCGGGCTCGGCATCTGGGGCGGCGTCGCACTCGGTGCGCTGGGTGCCTACCTCGGGTGTCGGGCGAAGGGCATCCGGTTCCTGCCGATGGCCGACGCGCTCGCCCCGGGGCTGCTGGTCGCGCAGGCGATCGGCCGCTGGGGCAACTGGTTCAACCAGGAGCTGTTCGGCGGGCCGACCGACCTGCCGTGGGCGCTCGAGGTGAGCCCCGACACCGCCCTCGACGCGGGCTACGAGATCGGTACGACGTTCCACCCCACCTTCCTCTACGAGTGTCTGTGGAACCTCGCGGCGTTCGTCGTCGTGCTGTGGCTCGAACGCCGGTTCCGGCTCGGCTACGGCCGGGTGATGGCGGTCTACGTCATGGCCTACACCCTCGGACGGGCCTGGATCGAGTACCTCCGGGTCGACGACGTCCAGCTCGACAACGTCCTGGGCCTGCGGTTCAACGTGTGGACGTCCATCGTCCTGTTCGTCGCCGCCGCGATCTTCCTCGTCGTCTCGACCCGGCGCCATCCCGGCCGGGAGGAGTCGGTCTACCGGGACGGAAGCGAGCCGGCAGAGGCAGGGCCGGAGGACGGGCCGGAGGCAGGCCCGGAGGAGGGGCCGGAGGAGGGGCCGGAGGACGACGCGGCCGAGCCTGCGGACGTGTCCACCGAGGCTGAGGACGTGTCCACCGAGGATTGACGAGTTGTCGGCGTCATGTCACGCGGTGGTAACCTGAAGCCTCCGCCGCGTGGGCCAGTGACGTCTCTTGCGCCCCACCTTCTGTGGACCCCTGCCGCTCGGCAGGCACAGCCACGGACGAAGCCGACGGGAGAACTCTGGTGCCTTACTCGCACGCGTTCCCGCCGCCCGAGGGTCTTTACGACCCGCGCAACGAGCACGACGCCTGTGGTGTCGCCTTCGTCGCGACCATGACCGGAGTGGCCAGCCACGACATCGTGGCCAAGGCCCTCACAGCGCTGCGCAACCTGGACCACCGGGGTGCGGCCGGTGCCGAGGTCAACTCTGGCGATGGCGCCGGGATCCTGATGCAGGTTCCCGACGCGTTCCTGCGTGCGGTCACGGCCGAGGCGGGCTTCGAGCTGCCCGAGCGCTTCTGCTACGCCGTCGGCACGGCGTTCCTGCCCGGCGACGCCGAGGAGGTCGCCAAGACCCGTCAGCGCATCGAGGAGATCGCGGCCGAGGAGGGTCTCACGGTCATCGGCTGGCGGGACGTGCCGGTCAACCCGGAGATCCTCGGGACCATGGCGGCGAGCGTCATGCCGGCGTTCAGCCAGGTCTTCGTCCAGGGCGCGGGCCAGCGCCTCACCGGCATGGCGCTCGAGCGCCGCGCGTTCTGCCTGCGCAAGCGGGCCGAGCGCGAGACCGACGTGTACTTCCCGTCCTTGTCGTCGCGGACCCTGATCTACAAGGGCATGCTGACGACCGACCAGCTCGACAACTTCTTCCCCGACCTCGTCGACGAGCGGATCGCCTCCGCCCTCGCCGTGGTGCACTCGCGCTTCTCGACCAACACGTTCCCGAGCTGGCCGCTCTCGCACCCCTTCCGGTTCATCGCTCACAACGGCGAGATCAACACGGTCATGGGCAACCGCAACTGGATGCGGGCCCGGGAGGCGCTGCTCGAGAGCGACGTCATCCCCGGTGACCTCGAGCGCCTCTATCCGATCTGCACCACCGGCGCCTCCGACTCGGCCTCGTTCGACGAGGTCCTCGAGCTGCTGCACATGGGTGGGCGCAGCCTGCCGCACTCGGTGCTGATGATGATCCCCGAGGCGTGGGAGAACCACACAGAGATGGACGCGCAGCGGCGCGACTTCTACCGGTTCCACTCCGCGCTGATGGAGCCCTGGGACGGCCCCGCGTGCGTGGTGTTCACCGACGGCTCCCAGATCGGCGCCGTGCTCGACCGCAACGGCCTGCGTCCGTCGCGGTTCTGGGTGACCGACGACGGTCTCGTCGTGCTCGCGTCCGAGGTCGGCGTGCTCGACCTCGACCCGGCCACGGTCGTCCGCAAGGGCCGCCTGCAGCCCGGCAAGATGTTCCTCGTCGACACCGACGAGCACCGGATCATCGAGGACGAGGAGATCAAGGCCGAGCTCGCGTCGGAGAACCCGTACGGCGAGTGGCTGCACGCCGGCCTGATCCACCTCGACGACATCCCCGACCGTGAGCACATCGTGCACACCCACGCGTCGGTCACCCGTCGCCAGCAGGTCTTCGGCTACACCGAGGAGGAGCTGCGCATCCTCCTCACGCCGATGGCCAACACCGGTGGCGAGGCCCTCGGCTCGATGGGCACCGACACGCCCATCGCCGCCCTGAGCGACAAGCCGCGGCTGCTGTTCGACTACTTCGCCCAGCTGTTCGCCCAGGTCACCAACCCCCCGCTGGACGCGATCCGCGAGGAGCTGGTGACCTCCCTCAACGGAACCATCGGGCCCGAGGCCAACCTGCTCGAGCCGACCCCGGCGTCGTGTCGCCAGGTGGTGCTGCCGTTCCCCGTCATCTCCAACGACGACCTCGCCAAGATCCGCCACATCAACCGTGACGGTGACATGCCGGGCTTCATCACCCACGTGTCCCGCGGTCTCTACCCCGTCGAGGGCGGGGGAGCGGCGATGGCGCAGCGGCTCGACGAGATCTGCCAGGAGGTCAGCGAGGCGATCGCGGGCGGCGCCCGGATCATCGTGCTGTCCGACCGGCACTCGACCGCCGACCTGGCGCCGATCCCGTCGCTGCTGCTGACCGGCGCGGTCCACCACCACCTGGTGCGCGAGAAGACCCGCACCCAGGTCGGCCTCCTCATCGAGGCCGGCGACGTCCGCGAGGTCCACCACGTCGCCCTGCTCGTGGGCTACGGCGCGGCCGCGGTCAACCCCTACCTCGCGATGGAGTCCGTCGAGGACCTCGCCCGCGAGGGCTACTTCGTCTCGGCCGACCCGGAGCAGGCCGTCTCCAACCTCATCAAGGGGCTCGGCAAGGGCGTCGTGAAGGTGATGAGCAAGATCGGCGTCTCGACGGTCGCCTCCTACACCGGGGCCCAGATCTTCGAGTGCATCGGTCTCTCCCAGGCCGTGGTCGACAAGTACTTCACGGGCACCACGTCGAAGCTCGGCGGAGTCGAGCTCGACGTCATCGCGGAGGAGGTCGCCCGGCGCCACGCCACGGCGTACCCCCGTGGCGGCATCGCGCCCGCTCACCGTGAGCTCGAGATCGGCGGGGAGTACCAGTGGCGTCGCGAGGGCGAGCCGCACCTCTTCAACCCGGAGACGGTCTTCCGGCTGCAGCACGCTGCCCGGACCGGTCGCTACGACATCTTCAAGCAGTACACGAAGGCCGTCGACGACCAGTCCGAGCGGCTGATGACCCTGCGCGGGCTCTTCAGGTTCAAGGACCCGTCCGAGATCGGCCGGGCACCGATCTCGATCGACGAGGTCGAGCCGGTGTCCGAGATCGTCAAGCGGTTCTCGACCGGCGCCATGTCCTACGGCTCGATCAGCCGCGAGGCGCACGAGACCCTCGCGATCGCGATGAACCGGTTGGGCGCGAAGTCCAACACCGGTGAGGGCGGCGAGGACCCGGACCGCCTGTACGACCCGGAGCGCCGCAGCTCGATCAAGCAGGTCGCGTCCGGACGCTTCGGCGTGACGTCGGAGTACCTCACCAACTCCGACGACATCCAGATCAAGATGGCCCAGGGCGCGAAGCCCGGCGAGGGCGGCCAGCTGCCCGGCAACAAGGTCTACCCCTGGGTGGCCAAGACCCGGCACTCGACACCGGGTGTCGGCCTGATCAGCCCGCCGCCGCACCACGACATCTACTCGATCGAGGACCTGGCGCAGCTGATCCACGACCTCAAGAACGCCAACCCGAGCGCCCGCGTCCACGTGAAGCTGGTGTCCGAGGTGGGCGTCGGCACGGTCGCGGCCGGGGTGTCGAAGGCGCACGCGGACGTCGTACTCATCTCGGGCCACGACGGTGGCACCGGCGCGTCGCCGCTGACCTCGCTCAAGCACGCCGGCGGTCCGTGGGAGCTCGGCCTCGCCGAGACCCAGCAGACGCTGCTGCTCAACGGCCTGCGCGACCGGATCGTCGTCCAGACCGACGGTCAGCTCAAGACCGGCCGTGACGTCGTCGTCGCCGCGTTGCTGGGCGCCGAGGAGTACGGCTTCGCGACCGCGCCGCTCGTGGTGTCGGGCTGCATCCTGATGCGGGTCTGCCACCTCGACACGTGCCCGGTGGGGGTCGCGACCCAGAACCCGGTCCTGCGTGCGCGCTACGCCGGCAAGGCCGAGCACGTCGTGAACTTCTTCGAGTTCATCGCCGAGGAGGTCCGCGAGCTGCTCGCGTCGCTGGGCTTCCGCTCGCTCGACGAGGCCATCGGCCAGGTGCAGACGCTCGACACCCTCGACGCCCAGCACCACTGGAAGGCCGCCGGGCTCGACCTGACGCCGATCCTGCACCAGGTCCAGGTCGGCGACACGCACTTCCCCGACCAGGACGTGCGCAACACCGGCACCCAGGACCACGGTCTGGAGAAGTCGCTCGACGTCACCGAGCTGCTGCCCCTCGCGGCAGCGGCCATCGAGAGCGGGGAGCCGGTGCGGGCCCAGCTGTCGATCCGCAACGTCAACCGCACCGTCGGCACCATCCTCGGTCACGAGGTGACCAAGAAGTACGGCGGCGCCGGCCTCCCCGACGGCACCATCGACCTCACGTTCACGGGGTCGGCGGGCCAGTCTTTCGGCGCGTTCGTCCCGAGTGGGATCACGCTGCGACTGGAGGGTGACGCCAACGACTACGTCGGCAAGGGCCTCTCCGGCGGCCGGATCGCGATCCGGCCCGACCGCTCCGCGCCGTTCAAGGCCGACGAGCACATCATCGCCGGCAACACCATCGCCTACGGTGCCACCTCCGGTGAGATCTTCATCCGCGGTGGCGTCGGCGAGCGGTGCTGCGTCCGCAACTCCGGTGCGCTCGTGGTGACCGAGGGTGTCGGCGACCACGGGTGCGAGTACATGACCGGCGGTCGGGTCGCCGTCCTCGGCAGGACCGGCCGCAACTTCGCGGCCGGCATGTCGGGCGGCATCGCGTGGGTGCTCGACCTCAAGGACGTCCGCGTCAACCGTGAGCTGGTCGAGCTCGGCCCCGTCGCCGAGACGCGCGAGGAGGAGCTGCACAGCATGGTGCAGCGCCACTTCGAGGAGACCGGCTCCAAGGTCGCCGAGGAGCTGCTCGGCGACTGGGAGACCGCCCTCACCCGGTTCACCGAGGTCATGCCGCGCGACTACCGGATCGTGCTCGAGGCGGCGGCGAAGGCCGAAGCCGACGGGCTCGACGAGGACGGCGTGGCCCACGCGATGATGGAGGCACTTCATGGCTGACGGCCGATGCCACCATGTCTTTTCCTGCAGCGGTCGTCAGGCCATGAAGGAGGTAGCGCAGCATGGCTGACCCCAAGGGTTTTTTGAAGAAGGACCGGGAGGTCGCTCAGCGGCGTCCGGTCGAGGAGCGGATCAACGACTGGCAGGAGGTCTATCCCGGGGGGATGGGCCGCGCACTGCTGCCGATCATCACCGAGCAGGCCGGCCGCTGCATGGACTGCGGCATCCCGTTCTGCCACCAGGGCTGCCCGCTCGGCAACATCATCCCCGAGTGGAACGACCTGGTGTGGCGCGACGACTGGCGGGGCGCGATCGAGCGGCTGCACGCGACCAACAACTTCCCGGAGTTCACCGGTCGTCTGTGCCCGGCACCGTGCGAGACCGCCTGCGTGCTCGGCATCAACCAGCCGGCCGTCACCATCAAGAACGTCGAGGTCTCGATCATCGACAAGGCGTGGGAGGCGGGCTACGTCTCCCCGCAGCCGCCGGAGTGGCTGTCGGGCAAGACGGTCGCGGTCGTCGGCTCGGGCCCGGCGGGTCTCGCCGCGGCCCAGCAGCTGACCCGCGCCGGCCACACCGTCGCCGTCTACGAGCGTGACGACAAGCCGGGCGGGCTGCTCCGCTACGGCATCCCCGAGTTCAAGATGGAGAAGCAGCACCTCGACCGACGTCTCGAGCAGATGAAGCGCGAGGGGACTGTCTTCCGCTCCGGTGTCGAGGTCGGCGCGGGTGCCCTGACCGGCGGCGCCCTCAAGGACCGGTACGACGCAGTGGTGCTCGCGATCGGTGCGACCGTGCCGCGGGACCTCCCGGTGCCCGGGCGCGAGCTCAACGGCATCCACCAGGCGATGGAGTTCCTGCCGCAGGCCAACCGGGCGGCCCTCGGCGAGACGGTCGAAGGCCAGATCCGCGCTGACGGCAAGCACGTCGTCATCATCGGCGGGGGCGACACCGGCGCCGACTGCCTCGGCACGTCGACCCGCCAGGGCGCGGCGTCGATCACGCAGCTCGAGATCCTTCCCGAGCCGCCGGTCGACCGCCCCGAGGGCCAGCCGTGGCCGACGTACCCGATGACGTTCCGGATCTCCTCGGCGCACGAGGAGGCGGGCGACCGCGTGTACTCGGTCTCCACCAAGGAGTTCCTCGGCGACGACGAGGGCAACGTCCGGGCACTGCGCCTGGTCGAGGTGAGGTTCGAGGGCGGCACGTTCGTCGAGGTCGAGGGCGGCGAGCGCGAGATCCCGGCCGACCTGGTGTTGTTCGCGATGGGCTTCCTGGGCCCGGAGGGGCCCGGCCTGGTCGAGCAGCTCGGCGTCGAGCTCGACGGCCGGAGCAACGTGGTCCGGGACTCGTCGTACATGACCTCGGTGCCGGGCGTGTTCGTTGCCGGTGACGCCGGTCGCGGCCAGTCGCTCATCGTGTGGGCGATCGCCGAGGGCCGGGCTGCTGCCGCGGCTGTCGACGAGTTCCTCACCGGCTCCACCACGCTGCCGGTGCCGATCCCGCCCACTGCTCGCCCACTGGTCGTCTGAGCGTTCCCGTCACTCGATAGGGTGCTCCACGTGCGGAGAGCCAAGATCGTGTGCACCCTGGGGCCGGCGACCGATTCGGAACGTCGGATCCGTGAGCTCGTGTACGCCGGGATGGATGTCGCCCGGCTGAACATGAGCCACGGCAGCCACGCCGACCATGCCGAGGTCTACCGACTGGTGCGGGAGGCGTCGGACGCGAGCGGCCGGGGGGTGGGTGTCTTCGCGGACCTCCAGGGCCCGAAGATCCGGCTCGAGCGGTTCGCCGACGGGCCGGTCACGCTGCGCCGCAGCCAGCGGTGGACGATCACCACGCGCGACGTGCTGGGGGACGCCGAGATCTGCGGTACGACGTACAAGGGTCTCCCCGGCGACGTCGGTCCCGGCGACCCTCTCCTCATCGACGACGGCAAGGTCCGGCTGCGGGTGGTGTCGGTGTCCGACACCGACGTCGTGACCGAGGTCCTCGTCGGAGGACAGGTCAGCAACAACAAGGGCATCAACCTGCCGGGCGTGGCCGTGTCGGTGCCGGCTCTCTCCGAGAAGGACGCGGCGGACCTGCGGTTCGCGCTCCGGCTCGGCGTCGACTTCATCGCCCTCAGCTTCGTCCGCAACGCCGCCGACGCCGAGGACGTGCGGGTGATCATGCGCGAGGAGGGCGTCATGCTCCCCGTGATCGCGAAGATCGAGAAGCCCCAGGCGATCGACAACCTCGACGAGGTCGTCGAGGCGTTCGACGGCTTCATGGTGGCCCGTGGCGACCTCGGCGTGGAGTGCCCGCTCGAGGAGGTTCCGTTCCTCCAGAAGAAGGTCATCGTCGCTGCGCGCCGCAACGCGAAGCCGGTCATCGTCGCGACCCAGATGCTGGAGTCGATGGTGGCGAACCCGGCGCCCACCCGCGCCGAGGCGAGCGACGTGGCCAACGCGGTCCTCGACGGTGCGGACGCGGTGATGCTGTCGGGCGAGACGAGTGTCGGCGAGCACCCGATCCACACCGTGGAGACGATGGCGAGGATCATCACCGCCACCGAGGACCACGCGCTGGTCGACGACACGTTCAGCCGGTTCGGCCGGATCGACTGGGACCCCCACACGCGCGCCGGGGTCATCACCAAGGTCGCCGAGGAGGTCGCCCAGCGGATCGAGGCGAAGTACGTCGTCGCGTTCACGCAGTCCGGTGACTCGGCGCGGCGCCTGGCGCGGCTGCGCAGCGGGATCCCGGTGCTGGCGTTCACCCCCGAGTCCCGGTGCCGCTCGCAGCTGGCGCTCACCTGGGGCGTCGAGGCGTTCCAGACCGTCACCGTCGAGCACACCGACGAGATGGTGCGTCAGGTCGACGAGGAGCTGCTGCGGATCGGGCGGGTCAAGGAGGGCGACCTGGTCGTGATCGTCGCCGGCAGCCCGCCGGGGATCCCCGGCTCCACCAACGCGCTGCGGATCCACCGGATGGGCGACGCGATCAATGAGGTCGCGCCCGCCTACCGCCGCCGCTGAGGAACACTGGCACGCACGCTGGCTGCGTTGTCGTCGCACGCGCCAGGCGTCCCTCAGCCCAACTTGTCAGGAAGTTGGGCGGTTCCCCTTCTTGCTGAAGACCGACTCCGGCCGCTCCTGCGGCACGCCGTCGACGGTGATGTCGACGACCTCGTTGTAGAAGGCGATCCTGTCGCGGACCTTCTCGACGGCCGGGAACGGCGCTGCGTAGCACCATGCGAGGTTGTCGCCGTCGGGGGCTCCCGGCCGGCTCCAGTACTCCTCGGCGGATCCCTTGTAGGGGCACACGCTGCTGTTGGTCGTCGGCTCGAGCAGGTCGAGGCGGACGTCCTCCCGCGGCAGGTAGTAGCGGGTCGGCAGGTCGGTCTCGAACAGCAGCACGGGGGAATGGCTGTCGGCCAGCACGGTCCCGCCCAGCGACACCTGGACGTGCCGCGAGCTCGCCAGCGCCTCGACCCGCTTGTGCGGGTCCCGCGGGTGGGCGATGACCTCCTCTTCCTCCTCCAGCCACCGGTCGAGCACCCCCGGCTCCCAGCTGAGGACGATCCGGTCATCGATCCCGTCGTCGGCGCGCACCCATGCGGCCTGTTCGATGACGCGGTCGTCGACCACGACGTCGTACCACTCCGAGACCGGGCCCTTGGGCCCGTAGAACGAGCGCGGCGTCTCGGACCTGCGCGACGGTTGCAGCAGGTCGGTGCGCACGTCCGCCCGGGGGAACGCGTACGCCGGCACCGGGAACTCCGGCTCCCAGAACAGCAGGGCGTCGCGGGTGTCCACGACCGCCGTCGTGCCGACGTATCCCCGGACCCACTTGTCGCTCGGTTCGGTCTGCATGGCCATCTCGGCAGCCTACGACTTCGGGCCGATGAGGTGGTCGAGCGCGGCGACAGCCTCGCTGCGGGACACACTGATCACCCGGTTCGACTGCCGCCAGGCGATGCCGGCGAGGTCGAGTGCCCAGCAACAGAGCTCCCGGATGTCAGCCGAGGCGTTGACGAACTGCCACCGCGGATAGCGGTAGGTCTTGAGCTCACCCGCGACGAGCCGACGGGTGGAGTTCATGACGCGACATCCGTCGGAGTGGAACAGGCCGCGGAGGAACGGTCCGGGATGGGCCTCCACGATCCGACGCTGCCAGTCCTCGAGGACGATCGGCCGCTCGTGCTTGCGGCCCGGGCCGTGCTGGGGGAACAGACAGGGCCAGTGCTGCCAGTTGCTCTGGACGACCGTCACGCCCGGAGCCGCGGGATGGAACACGCGCCCGCCTGGTCGCACGCGATGGATGAGGTCGGTGACGTCGGCGACGATGCCGGGCTGCGTGCGGTCGCATGCGACGCGCAGGAAGTGGTACCTCGGCGCGCGGGAGATGCACCCGTCGCCGAGGTGGAAGCCGAGCAGGGCGGCGTACGCCTCGGCGTCGAGATCGCCGGCGCCGCAGATCGGGCAGTCGTTGGTGCGCGTGCTGCGCCCCTTCGTCCAGTCGCGGAGCGTCGACCGGTTGACGCCGAGAGCTCGCGCGATGCTGGACCAGGACTCGCCGGCCTCACGAAGCCGTGCAGCCTCGTCCCTGACCCTCGCCGGATACACGCCTCAAGGGTTGCGATGACCTCCGACGTAAAGTGCCCCGGGTGAGATTCGAACTCACACTGAATGGTGTTTGAGACCATCGCCTCTGCCGTTGGGCTACCGGGGCCGGCAGCAGCGAAAACCGTAGCCGATGAGGTCGCGGGCGACCCTATGCGGGCCACGCCCGCACATCGGACATCCCGACGAAATGCGGCGGCCGATAGCCTTTGCCCGTGACCGAGACGCCCAGGCCCCGCACCGTCGTGATCGCGGAGGACGAGACCCTGATCCGGATGGACCTCGCCGAGATGCTGGCGGAGGAGGGGTACGACGTGGTCGGCGAGGCGGGCGACGGCGCCAAGGCCATCGAGCTCGCGGAGGAGCTGAAGCCGGACCTGGTGATCCTCGACGTGAAGATGCCCGTGCTCGACGGCATCGCGGCCGCGGAGGCCATCGCCGGGCAGAGGATCGCGCCGGTGGTCATGCTCACGGCGTTCTCACAACGCGACCTCGTCGAACGCGCCCGCGACGCCGGCGCGATGTCCTACCTGGTCAAGCCGTTCACGAAGTCCGAGCTCGTGCCGGCGATCGAGATGGCGGTCAGCCGGTACGCCGAGATCGCCCAGCTCGAGGAGGAGGTCACCGACCTCAAGGACCGGCTCGAGACCCGCAAGGCGGTCGACCGGGCCAAGGGGATCCTCCAGGAGCAGCTGTCGCTCACCGAGCCCGAGGCGTTCCGATGGATCCAGAAGACCGCGATGGACCTGCGGATGTCGATGCGACAGGTCGCCGAGGGCGTTGTCGACCACGGGCCCGAGGTCGGTAGCCGGCCCTCCTGACTCCTGCGAAGGTCACGAATCCACAACGACGGGGAACCATCCTTGTCATCGGCGCTCACAACGTGCCGGATCGGAGTTAGGTTGCACCTGCAGTTCGGTTCCGGACGTGGTCCGGATTTCCTAGTAAAGCCGGAGGTCTCATGATCCGCCCAACACCTGCCCGTCGCATCGCGGCCGTGCTCGCAGCAACCGCACTCGTCCTGTCCGCCTGCGGTGACGAAGGCGGCGGCGACGACGGCGAAGACGACAACCCTGGAGCCGAAGACCCGGCAACGTCGGCAGAGCCCACGGGCGATGGCGTCCTGACCTTCGGCACCCTGCTGCCCGCGACCGGTGACCTCGCGTTCCTCGGTCCCCCGGAGTTCGCTGGTGTCACCTTGGCCGTCAACGACATCAACGCCGCCGGTGGTGTGCTCGGCGAAGACGTCGTCCAGGTGAAGGGCGACTCCGGCGACGGTACGCCGGACATCGCCGGAGCCCAGGTCGACAAGCTGCTCAGCAGGAACTCCGACGTCATCGTCGGCGCGGCCTCCTCGGGCGTGTCGATCACCGTCATCGACAAGATCACGGGCGCAGGCGCCGTCCAGTTCTCGCCGGCCAACACCGCGGCTGGCTTCGACACCGACGAGATCGACCCGAACCGCCTGTACTTCCGCACCGCGCCGTCCGACTACCTCCAGGGCGAGGTGCTGGCCAACCAGGTCATCGAGGACGGTTTCGACAACGTCGCGATCATGGGCCGTCAGGACTTCTACGGCGAGGGCCTGGCCGAGCGGACCCGCGACGTCCTCGAGGAGAAGGGCGCGACCGTCAGCGAGTTCATCCTCTACAACAAGGACGCGACCGGCTTCACCGCAGAGATCAACCAGCTCGCTGCGGCCGAGCCCGACGCCATCGTGCTCATCACGTTCGCCGAGATCACGACGATGATCCCGCAGCTGATCGCCAAGGGCCTCGGCCCGCAGGACGTGCAGCTGTACTTCGTGGACGGCAACCTGTCGAACTACCCCGACGAGGACTTCAACCTCGACGGCGTCAAGGGCACGGCGCCGACCTCGGCGACCCCGGACCCTGAGTTCGAGGAGCTGCTCAAGGCGACTCCGCCGATGGGCCCGGACGACGCACTGCTCTACGGTCCGGAGAGCTACGACGCCGTCATCATCAGTGCGCTGGCGGCCATCGCGGCCGGTGACGACTCGGGCGAGGCGATCGGCGCCAACATCGTCGACGTCACCCGCGAGGGCACGAAGTGCACGACCTTCGCGGACTGCAAGACGCTGCTCGAGGATGGCGAGGACATCGACTACGACGGGAAGAGCGGGCAGGCCGACATGACCGACACCGGCAGCCTGGCAGCCGGCACGTACGGCATCTACGAGTACAGCGGAGGCGAGAACGCCTACGAGGAGATCGACAAGGTCTCCGGCGTCGTGCCGCAGGGCGAGTGATCTGAATCTGAACCCGACACACCGCTGAGAAGCAGCAAGAACCAGAAAGGGCCCGGCTTCGGCCGGGCCCTTTCGCATGCGGTGGGGCAGTGGGGGGTGGGGACCCGTCGCAGGGTTCAGTGCCCGCCGAGCGTGCCCAGGTACAGCTCGATCACCTTGGGGTCGTGGGCCAGGTCCTGGCCGGTCCCGGTGTAGGCGTTGCGGCCCTGGTCGAGCACGTAGCCCCGATCGCAGATCTGCAGGCAGCGGCGAGCGTTCTGCTCCACCATCACCACCGACACGCCCGCGCGGTTGATCCGTCGCGTCTGCACGAACACCTCGTCCTGGAGCACCGGCGACAACCCGGCCGAGGGCTCGTCGAGGAGCAGGACCGACGGCTCCATCATCAGGGCGCGACCCATCGCCACCATCTGGCGCTCGCCACCGGAGAGGGAGCCGGCGCGCTGGCTACGCCGGTCCAGGAGCGCGGGGAAAAGCTCGCCGACGAACTCGAACCGCTTCCGGAAGCTGCTCGGACGCTGGTAGCAACCCATCTCCAGGTTCTCCTGGATCGTCAGCGACGGGAACACGTTGTTCGACTGGGGCACGAACCCGATGCCGCTGGTGACCAGCTTGTCCGCACGCTGGTTGGTGACGTCCTTGCCGTTCAACAGGACGGTGCCCTCGCTGATCTTGACCAGACCGAAGAGGGCCTTGAGCAGCGTGGACTTGCCGGCCCCGTTGGGACCGATGATGCCGACCAGCTCGCCCTCCTGGCAGTAGAGGTCGGCGCCGGTGAGGATGTTGACCCCCGGCAGGTAGCCGGCGACCAGACCGTCGGCGCGGAGCACCGCGCCCTCTGCCGCGGCGAGGTGGGCACTTCGCTCAGGGGTGATCGTGGCTTCGTCACTCATCGCTGTGAGCCTCCTTCTCGATCTCGGCCTCCGCCTCGGCGATGATCTGCTCCTCCGCCTCGAAGGTGAGCTCGGTGTCGTGGTGCGCTCCGAGATAGGCGTCGATCACCGCCGGGTCCGCCATCACCGCGTCCGGTGGTCCCTCCGCCACGATCTTGCCCTGGGCCATGACGACGACCCAGTCGGAGATGTCGCGCACCATGTCCATGTCGTGCTCGACGAACAGGACCGTGCGGCCCTCCTCACGCAGCGACTTCACGTGCCCGAGCAGCGACTGCTTCAGCGCCGGGTTGACGCCGGCCATGGGCTCGTCGAGCATCACCAGCTCCGGCTCGGTCATCAGCGACCGCGCCATCTCGAGGAGCTTGCGCTGTCCGCCGGAGAGCGAACCGGCGAAGTCCTCGCGCTTCTTGTCGAGGAGGAACCGCGCGAGCAGCCTGTCCGCGCGCTCGGTGTTGTCGTTCTCCTGCGAGCGCCACAGGGGAGCGATCATGGCAGCGAGCAGGCTCTCGCCGCGCTGAGCCGTTGCGCCGACCCGCATGTTCTCGATCACCGTGAGCTTCGACAGCACCTTGGTGAGCTGGAAGGTGCGCACCATGCCCATCCGAGCGACCTTGTACGCCGGCGTGCGGTTCAGCGACTGCCCGTTGAAGGACCAGTCGCCGCTGTCCGGACGGTCGAAACCGGTGAGCAGGTTGAACAGGGTCGTCTTGCCGGCGCCGTTGGGGCCGATGAGCGCTGTGATGACCCCGCGCTGGATCTCGAGGTGGTCGACGTCGACCGCGGTGAGGCCGCCGAAGGAGCGGACGACGTTGCTCGCCTTGAGGATCGGGTCGGGCTTGGCAACGCCGGGCGTGTGTTCGACGTCTGCGAGCGCGCGCTTCGATGCCGCGACGTCGACGCTGAAGGCGGGACCCACCGATCCCGTCGCGATCGAGCTCACGGGCTGAGCGACCGCCCATTCATCAGTGCTGTCCGGGCGTTCCTGCTGTTCATCGGGCATCGATCGCCAACTCCCTTCGGTCACCGAACAGGCCTTGTGGTCGGTAGATCATCAGCAGCATCAAGCCCAGGCCCATGAAGATGAGGCGCATCAGGCTGGCCTGCGTGTCGTTCATGATCGACGAGGGAATGATCGGGTTCGCGCCGGCGGTGGCCTGCCCGAAGAAGATGTCGAGCACGGTGATGAGGAACCAGAAGATCACCGCGCCCGCCACCGGGCCGAGCACTCGCGCCGCTCCGCCGATGAGCAACACCGTGTAGGCGAAGAAGGTCACGTCGGTGGCGAAGAAGGACGGGCCGACGGTGGCGGACCGCAGCGCGACCACGAACCCGGCCAGCGCCCCGAAGAGGCCGCCGATGACCAGTGACTGCATCTTGTACGCGTAGACGTTCTTTCCGAGCGAGCGGACGGCGTCCTCGTCCTCGCGGATCGACTTGAGGACACGACCCCACGGGCTGCGCATCAGGAGCCACACCGCGAGGCAGGCGAGGGCCACCAACCCCCAGCCCACCGTCATCACCCAGAAGTCGTTGGCGCTCCACATCACCACGCCCTCGATGCCGACGGGCTCGGAGAACGGATTCACCTTGCGGAAGGGGCCGATGAAGCCGGTGAGCCCGTCCTGCCCGCCGAGGTCCTCGGAGAACTTCGCAGCACTGATCACCTGGCGGACGATCTCGGCCGCTGCGATGGTGACGATCGCCAGATAGTCGGCGCGGAGGCGCAGCGTGGGTACGCCGAGGAGCAGCGCGAAGACGACGGTCAGCGCGAGGCCGAGGAGGACGCCGAGCCAGAGGCTCAGTCCCCAGATGGTCGACATCGTGACCATCGAGTATCCGGCGATCATCATGAACCCCGCCTGCCCGAAGTTCAGCAGGCCGGTGTAGCCGAAGTGGATGTTGAGGCCGATGGCGGCCAGGCAGTAGACAGCGGCCGTCGGCCCCAGCGCCTGCTGCAGCGAGCCGGTCAGCAACTCGTTCCAGTCCATGCGAGCCTCCTCAGCCGATTCTCTGGGCTCGGCCCAACAGACCCTGTGGCCTGATGAGCAGAATGACGATGAGCAGGAGCAACGCGCCCACGAACTTGAACTCGGGATCCACGAACAGCGTGGACAGCTCGGTGAACAGCCCGATGACGAACGCCCCCAGGATGGCGCCCCAGATGGTGCCGAGCCCGCCCAGCACGACCGCGGCGAACAACAGGAGCAGGATCCGGAAGCCGACCTGGAAGTCGAAGGCCTGGGTCACGCCCAGGAGAGCTCCGGCGAGGCTGGCCAGTGCGGCGCCCCCGATCCAGACGATGCCGATCACCCGCTCGACGTTGATGCCGGTCGCGGACGCCAGCCCGGGGTTGTCGGCGACCGCCCTCGTCGCCTTCCCGATGCGGGTGAACTGCAGCAGGCTCGTGGTGACGATCAGCACCGCTACCCCCGCCAGGATCACGACCAGCTCCTTGGGCGTCAGCAGGATCGGTCCGATCTCCCACGGCTGCACCGCTCCGTACTGGGAGTAGTTGCGCGGCTGGCCGCCGGCGAAGTACTGGTAGATGTTGCGCAGGAAGAGCGACAGGCCGATGCTCACGATCATCATGGCGATCAGGCCGGTGCCGCGGCGGCGCAGGGGGCGCCAGAGGGCATTGTCGTTGAGCCAGCCGAAGACGCCGCCGGCGAGGAACGCAGCGCAGACTGCGACGATCACCGTGATCTCGACTCCGCCGACCTCGATCCGGCCGGGCAGACGATCGACGAAGAACGCAGCCAGCGCGCCGAAGGTGACCAGCTCGCCGTGCGAGAAGTTGGTGAGCCCGGTGGTGCCGAAGATCATCGAGAGCCCGAGCGCCGCCATGGCGAGGATGACGGAGAAGACCAGTCCCCCCACAGCGAGCTGGAGCGCCTCGGTGAGCTTGCCGGGCTTGGACGGTCCGGCGTCCCCGATCGGGAACAGCACGGTCTGGTCGCTGTCGATGTTGATCGCGAGCGTGCGACTCGTGATCTCGGGCTTGGTGCCCTCCGGCAGCGTGGCCTCGTCCAGCGTCACCGTGTACGACTTCCCCAGGTGCTCGATGGCGGCCCCGGGGAGGTCCACGACGAAGGTGCCGTCCTCTCCCGACGTAGCCTCCCCGATCAGCTCGCCGTCGGCGTCCTCGACGGTCACCGCGACGCCCGGCACCGCGATCGCGGGCCGCTCGCGGCGGTCGCAGATCCGGCCGAGGATGGAGATCGTGTCGTCGTCGGTGGGCTTGACGAGCGCGCACCTGACCGCTTCGCCCTCCTCGGTGGACGTGTCGGCGTGCGCAGGCGCTGCGAGGAACGCCAACAATGCCCCGAGGACAGCGACGAGCAGCACCACGACCGCTGCTGATCGGCTACGCCTCCGTGTCGCGATGAACATGGATCTCCTGTCCTGCCGCCGTCCGGCAGTCAATTCTGTGGCGTCGACAGCCGAACGTTATTAGTGATCCGCCCGTAGGGCACCCCGCGCGGGTAACGACACGGGAACAAAATGCCACGTCCGCCCGGGTGGGGGACACGATGTCACGCCTGTCGTCCCGAGGCGATCCAGGCGTAGGGTGTCCCCGACCAGGAAGGGGGAGGACGCCGATGAGCCGGTTCAGCCTGACGCCCAGGATCGCGCAGCTCGAGGACGCGCCGGTCATTGCCGAGCTGTGGAGCGACGTGCTGCGGCGCGTCGACCGTGCGGAGCAGATCGCCGACCTGGAGATCGTGATCAAGGCGGCAGCGGAGTCTCCCGAGCAGCGCTTCGTCGTCGTCGACCTGGACGGCGAGGTCGCGGGCGCCGTCTACCTGCGGCTGACGACGATCTCGCCGATCAACCTCGAGCCCTGTGTGCAGTCGATCCAGCCGCGGGTCTTCGAGAAGCACGCGCGGCACGGCGTGGGCAAGGCGCTGATGGAGGCTGCGGTGGCGTTCGCCGAGGAGAACGGCGTACTCCACGTGACCACCGCCGTGCCGGCGACTGCCCGCGACGCCAACCGGTTCATGGCCCGGCTCGCGCTGGCGCCCGTGGCGACGCTCCGCCTGGCGCCGACCTCCGTCGTACGGAGCCGGCTGACACCGCCCGCGCCCGGGTCCGGGCGCAGCACGCCCCGGGTCCTGGTCGCTCGGCGCAACCAGCGCCGGGCCCGCGCCCAGGCGCAGGTCCCGTTGCCGGACTGACGTCCTGCCGAACCGTCAGCGCGGGTCGATCAGCGCGCAGGTGATGCGCGAGGTGCACAGGCGCTTGCCACTCTCGTCGGTGATGACGATCTCGTAGGCGGCGCTGGTGCGGCCGAGGTGGATCGCGGTCGCCGTGCCGGTGACCGTGCCGGACGTGGCCGAGCGGTGGTGGGTGGCGTTGATGTCGACCCCGACCGGCACCTTGCCGTACTGCTGGGCGTGGACCATCGCGCCGGTCGAGCCCAGCGTCTCGGCGAGCGCGGCGGAGGCGCCGCCGTGCAGGATGCCGTACGGCTGGGTGTTGCCCTCGACGGGCATCGTGCCGACCATCCGCTCGGCAGAGATCTCGAGGAGCTGGATGCCGAGCTTCTCGTTGAGAGCGCCCATCTGGTCCGTGGTCATGGGCCCCATTCTGCTGTCCGTGGCCACGGCTAGAGTCGTCGGGTGCCCGAAGCTTCCGCCGTTCGTCCGCGCCTGCTGCTCCTCGACGGCCACTCCCTGGCCTACCGCGCGTTCTTCGCGCTGCCGGTCGAGAACTTCTCGACCGCCACGGGGCAGAACACCAATGCCGTCTACGGGTTCACCTCCATGCTGGTCAACGTGCTGCGTGACGAGCAGCCGACCCACGTCGCGGTCGCCTTCGACATCTCGCGGCAGACGTTCCGGCTGGCGGAGTACTCCGAGTACAAGGCCAAGCGCAACAAGACGCCGACCGAGTTCAGCAGCCAGCTGCCGCTGATCGAGCGGGTGCTCGACGCCTTCGCGATCCCCTACCTCAAGGCCGACGGCTACGAGGCCGACGACATCATTGCGACCCTGGTCACCCAGGCGCTCGCCGACAACGACCCAGGGACCGCCGACATGGAGGTCCTGATCCTCACCGGCGACCGTGACTCGCTGCAGCTGGTGACCGAGCGGTCGACCGTGCTCTACCCGATGCGCGGGGTGTCCGACCTGGCCCGGATGACCCCGACGTCGGTCCTGGAGAAGTACGGCGTGCCACCGGCGCGCTATCCCGAGCTCGCCGCGATCGTGGGTGAGACCTCCGACAACCTGCCGGGCGTCCCCGGTGTCGGCCAGGGGTTCGCGGCGAAGTGGCTCAACACCTACGACGGCCTCGACAACGTGATCGCCCACGCCGACGAGATCACCGGCAAGAAGGGCGAGGCGCTGCGCGAGCACCTCGGCGACGTCATCCGCAACCGGCGCCTGAACGCGCTCGTCACCGACCTCGACCTAGGGGTGCGTCCGTCCGAGATGGCGCGTCGGCCCTGGGACCGCCAGGCGGCGCTCGAGCTCTTCGACGAGCTGGAGTTCCGTGGTGAGCTGCGCACCCGCACCATCGAGACCCTCGCCGGTGAGGAGCCGTTGGAGGAGGGTGGCTTCGAGCTTGTCGGCCGCACGCTCGAGGACGGCCAGGTGGCCGGATTCCTCGACGGGCTGGGCGACGAGGTGGTGGGCCTCCACGTCCGCGGCACCTGGGCCGCGGGCACCGGCGCCGTCGACGGAGTCGGGTTCGCCGTCGCGGACGGGCAGGCGGCGTACGTCGACGTGGCCGGGCTCGGCGCCGACGACGAGGCGGCACTGGCGCGATGGCTCGCCGATCCGACCCGCCCCAAGATCCTGCACGACGCGAAGGGTCCCGAGCTGGCGCTCGCCGCGCAGGGGTGGGTGCTGGCCGGCGTGGTGAGCGACACCGCCCTGACGGCGTACCTCGCCCGGCCCGACCAGCGCTCCTACGACCTCGCCGACCTGACCCTGCGCTACCTGCGCCGGGAGCTGAAGGGCGAGGCCGACGGCGACCAGGGCGCCTTGTTCGACGACGGCGCCGCCGATGCCGCCTCCACGGCCATGCTCTACGCCCGAGCCGTGGTCGACCTGTCGACGGCGCTCGAGGGCGAGCTCGAGCGCGCCGGGGGGTCGCGGCTGCTGACCGACGTCGAGCTGCCCCTGGTGCACCTGCTGGCCCGGATGGAGCAGACCGGCATCGCCGTGGACCTCGACCACCTCACCTCGCTCGAGCTGCACTTCGGCGACGAGGTGCGCAACGCCGCCGAGGAGGCGTTCGCGGTGATCGGCAAGGAGATCAACCTCGGCTCGCCGAAGCAGCTCCAGGTGGTGCTCTTCGACGAGCTCGGGATGCCGAAGACCAAGCGGACCAAGACCGGCTACACGACCGACGCCGACGCGCTCCAGGGTCTCTACGTCAAGACCGAGCACCCGTTCCTGCTCCACCTGCTGCGCCACCGCGACGTCAGCCGGCTCCGGCAGACCATCGAGGGGTTGCTCAAGACCGTCCAGCCCGACGGCCGGATCCACACGACGTTCAACCAGATGATCGCCGCGACCGGGCGCCTCTCGAGCACCGAGCCCAACCTGCAGAACATCCCCGTCCGCACCGAGGAGGGGCGCCGGATCCGCGAAGGCTTCGTGGTCGGCAACGGATTCGAGTCGTTGATGACGGCCGACTACAGCCAGATCGAGATGCGGATCATGGCGCACCTCTCGGAGGACAAGCTGCTGATCGAGGCGTTCCGGTCGGGGAGCGACTTCCACTCGATCACCGCCGCCCGGGTCTTCGACGTGCCGGCCGAGGACGTCACGCTGGAGATGCGCGCGAAGATCAAGGCGATGAACTACGGGCTCGCCTACGGGCTGTCCGCGTTCGGCCTCTCCCAGCAGCTCGGCATCGAGCCCGGCGAGGCGCGCGGCCTGATGGACGAGTACTTCGAGACCTTCGGTGGGATCCGCGACTACCTGGCCGGCGTCGTCGACGAGGCGCGACGCAGCGGCTTCACCGAGACGATCATGGGCCGGCGCCGCTACCTGCCCGACCTCACCAGCGACAACCGGATGCGCCGCGAGATGGCCGAGCGGATGGCGCTCAACGCACCGATCCAGGGATCGGCCGCCGACCTGATCAAGGTCGCCATGCTGCAGACGCAGCAGGCGATCGACGCAGCGGGCCTGCGGTCGCGGATGCTGCTCCAGGTCCACGACGAGCTCGTGTTCGAGGTCGCGCCGGGGGAGCGGGACGCGCTCGAGGCCGTGGTCCGGGAGCGGATGGGGGGCGCAGCCGACCTGGCCGTCCCGCTCGACGTCTCGGTCGGCACGGGCAGGTCCTGGCACGACGCCGCGCACTGAGCGCGATCGCGGCTATCCGGTGGGGGTCAGCTTCCAGCTGAGGTCGGCGGCTCCGTAACCGCAGAAGTCGCCGGAGACGAATCGCAAGGTGAGGTTCCGCCCGGACGGCGTCAGCGTCATGTCGAACTGCGAGGTGCACTCGATGTCGCTAGCGGTGTAGGTGCCGCCCCCGGACCACGCACCGTCGTCATAGGACCCCGTGCCGGAGAGAGAGTCATTGCCGTCCGTGACGCGGACCGTGCAGGGACCGCTCGTGCAGTCGGAGATGACCCGAAGGACGAGAGCCCCGCCCGAGCCGGCGGGGATGGACGTGCCGCCGACCGTGCCGCCGGCGGAGGTGGCGTTGTATCGACCTTCGATCTTGGCCGCGGCCACCTCGTCCTCGCGCATGGTGGGGATCGCAGACGCCGCGGAGGTCGGCGCCGACGGGCTGCCGCCCGTCGGCGCCCCTGATCCGGCCGTCGTCGGCGCCGCGGAGGCGGCCACGCTCCTGTCGGAGGCGGTGCGGCGCTGGGGCTCGTCGTCCGCACCCGCGGCGACGAGTACCGCAGCAGCGATGACGCCGCCAGCGATGACGACGGCCGCGGCCGCCGCGACGAGCTTGTGCGCCGCGATGTGCCCGAGCACGCCCTTGGCCCCCGCAGCGGCATGGCCGCCGGGCGCCGCGACCCCGGAGCTGGCCGCGCCGCCCGACCCGCCGCCCGCATGGGCCGCAGTGCCGGTGGCGCCACTGGTGGCGGTCGAGGACGTCGAGGCGGTCGCGCCGCCAGCCGCTGGCGAGCCGCCGGGCAGCCCCGCGCCACCGGTCGAGACGGCCGCGCCGGGGGCGCCGGTGGCTGCCGCGCCGGTCGAGGCGGCCGTGCCGGCGGCGCCCGTCGCTGCCGCGCCGCCGGTGGCGGCAGCAGAACCAGCTGTCACGGTCCCGAGACTGGCGCCGGTGAGCCAGTTCTGGACCACGTAGGTGGTGCCGCTCGCGTCCCCGGGCAGCAGCCGGAGCGCGACGACGAGTCCGGTGGCGGCCTCCTGCGCCTTCCACACCGGTCCGTCGGGCGCGTCCACCTGCCCGAGGAGGACATAGGGTCCGATCTGTTCGCCAGCCATGGGTCGTCCCATCCTCTCGAGCTCGGGTCGACCAGAGGTCCCGAGGAGGTCGGCGCCGGTTCCTCGAAGCACGTCCGGGGAACTCCACCATTGTGGATCAGTCGGCGGACAGTGTCTCGGTTCCGCGCTTGGTCCGGAACACCTGGAGTGCGACGAGCAAACCGACGACCACGGCGTCGACGATCGCGACGGACACCGCGAGCTCGGTGACGCTGCCGGCCAGGGCGCCCGCAGTGACCAGCGCTACGACGCCGAGCGTGACGAGGTACTTCGTCCAGCGGCCACGCTTGGCGAGGCCGGCGTACACCAGCAGCTGGAGCACGGCCAGCAGGCCGCCGAGGGTCGCGAAGAGCCACAGCTTGCTCTGCACGTCGTCGTACTCGTCGCCTCCGATGAAGACGAGCGCGAGGTCGCTGAGCAGGTAGGCACCGGCGACGCAGGCGACGCCGATGCCGGTGAGGAACGCCAGCCCACGAAGGAGGGCCGTCCGGCTCTCGCCAGCCGTCGACATCGACGGGAACAGGATCACGACCGCGAACTGCGGCAGGAACAGCACGGCCTTGGTGACGATCAGGCCACCGGCGTACAGGCCGGCCAGGTGGTCGTCCAGGACGTTGCGCGCCACGACGACGTCGAGGTTGGAGAGCGCGACGAAGGCGAGCAGCGCGGCGGAGCTCCCGTACGTCTCGCGGCGCACGTCGCGGCGGACCTCGCGGTCGTGCGCGGTGACGATGGCGTCGTGCGCGCGGTTGCGCAGCGTCCAGCTGCCGATGAGCACCGGCAACCAGGAGGCGGCGAGCACGCCGACCATCGCGCTGGTCTCGGTCGCCGAGACCAGCAGGCAGCCACCACCGAGCAGCACCCGCGGGACGCCGACGGACAGGTAGAGGAGGCTCAGCGGGAGCCAGCGGCGCTCGCCCTGGAGCACGCCTGCCTGGCCGCCCATGACGGTGACCGGGACGACGCACAGGCCGAGCAGCACCGCCGGCAGGAGTCCGTCCAGGCGCAACAGCCAGTAGACCGCGGGCGACGCGGCTACGGCGAGCGCGCCCAGCAGGAGAGCGGCTCGCCAGGTGGTGGTGAGGATCGTCTGCTCGATCGCCGCGACGTCGGCGGGCGCGGCGGCGATCCGCCGAGCCGCCGTGGCCTGCAGGCCGAGCTGCACGACCGAGAGCACCATCAGCAACGCCATCATGCCGGCGACCGCGCCGTACTGGCTCGGTCCGAGCAGCCGCGCGGCGACCATCTGGAAGGCGTAGGTGCCGATGTTCATGACAGCCATCGCGATCGCGATCCCAGCACTGCCGCGGAGCACCTTGACCAGCCGGGAGCCCCTGGGAGACGGGGATCCGGTGCCCCCGGGCTGCGTGCGGTCGACGGTGCTCGTCACCCTCCGAGGGTAGACGGCGCCGCCGCATAAGGTTGCTGCGGCCAGGGAGGGAGAGCTGATGCGGGAGTCCGACCGGACAGGGGCGGCGATCGCGTCGTGCCTGTACGCCGTCGTGACCGTCGTGATGCTCGTGCAGCAGCCCGGTGCGGCGACGTACGACACGCGAGCGGAGCTCACCGAGCGACCCGGCAGCTTCCTCTCCGGGGCGTTCACGCTGTGGCACCCGGGGTCGAACTTCGGGGAGTTCCAGAACCAGGCCTATGGCTACCTCTTCCCGCAGGGCACCTGGTTCGTCCTCGCCGACGCTCTCGGCTCGCCCGGTTGGGTGAGCCAGCGGCTCTGGTCGGCGCTGCTGCTCATCGTCGCCTGCGAGGGCGCCCGGCGGGTGGCCCGCGCGATCGGGCTCGACGACGTGCCGGCCCTGCTGGCAGGCGTGGTCTTCGCGTTCTCCCCGCTGCTGCTCGGCACCGTCGTGGTCCAGACCGGAGAGTCCCTGCCCGGGGCGGTGATGCCGTGGCTGGTGCTCGCAGTGGTCCTGCACCTGCGGGGCCGGCTCTCCCCGCTGCGCACCGCCGTGCTCAGCGGTGCCGCGGTCGTCTGCATGGGCGGCGTCAACGCGGTCGAGACGGCGGCCTGCCTGCCGTTGGCGATGATCCTGTTCGTCTGGGGCGTCCGGCAGGGGCTGACGACGGTGCGGTCGGCGGCCGGCTGGTTCGCGGCGGTCGTTGCCGGCTGCGTGTGGTGGGCACTGCCGCTGCTGCTGCTCGCTCGCTACGCGCCGCCGTTCTACCAGTACGTCGAGAGCGCGCGGGACACGACCGCCCTCGTCGGCTGGTCCGAGGCCGTGCGCGGCGACTCGTCCTGGATCGCCTACCTGGTCTCGGGCGACCAGCCGTGGTGGCCGGCGGCGTTCCACCTGGCGACCGACCCCGTGCTGGTCGTCGTCGCCGCAGTGGTCGCCGGCGTCGGCCTGGTCGGCCTGGTCCTCCTCGACAGCGGCCTCAAGCGACCGCTGATGCTGGCCGTCGTCCTCGGCCTCGGCTGCCTGACCGTCGCCCACGGCGGCGCGGCCGGGGCGCCGACGGCAGGAGTGGTCCGCGACCTCCTGGACGGTGCGCTCCAGATCTTCCGCAACGTCCACAAGATCGACCCGGTCGTCCGGCTGCCGCTCGCGATCGGGTTCGGGTGCGCCGTCGCCCGAGGCACCCCATCGCTGGTGACCCGCGCCCCGCGGACGAGGCCGGCCGAGCGACTCATCCTCCTCGCGCCCCTGTTGGTCGTGCTCGTCCTCGGCCGTCCGTTCCTGCAGGGGGACGCCCGCACCCCGGGGTGGGACGAGATCCCGGCGTACTGGCAGCAGACCCGCTCCTACCTGGCCGAGCACGCACCGGGGGGAGCCGACGGAGGCCGGACCCTGGTGGTGCCCGGCTCGCGGTTCGCCCAGCACGAGTGGGGCTGGACGCTGGACGAGCCACTGGCGATCCTCGGCGATGCGCCGATGGTGAGCCGCAGCCAGGTCCCGCTGATCCCCGGCGAGTCGATCCGCTACCTCGCCGCCCTCGACCAGCAGATCGCGACGGGGCGCGCCACGGAGGCCCTGGTGGGCCAGCTGGCGCGCGCCGGGATCACGCACGTGGTGCTCCGACGAGACCTGCTCCGGGGGCTGACCGGCTCACCGCACCCCGGCGCGTCCGCGGTCTCCCTGTCCAGGGCGGGCCTCGAGCGGGTGGCCGGGTTCGGACGGGCCGAGGGCGGCGCCGCGCAGGTCGAGGTCTTCGCTGTGCCCGAGGTGCTGCCGCTGCTGCGCGCGACCCCCGTCGACGACGTCGTGACCGTGCGGGGCGCCGCCGAGAGCGTGCTCGCGGTCGAGGGGGGAGGGCTGGTCGGACCCGACACCGCCACGGTGCTCGAGGGCGAGCCGGGCTGGGACCGGCCGGCGACCGTGGTGACCGACAGCGACCAGCGGCGGGAGCGGGCGTTCGGCAACAACGACGAGTCGCTGTCCGCGGTGATGACGGCGAGCGAGCCGTGGCGGGTCGACCGCGCCGTGCACGACCTCCCCGGCGGACCGGGGGAGCAGGTGGTCGCGGCGTACGACGGGCTCACGTCGGTCACCGCGTCCTCGGCGCAGGGCTACGCGGACAACTACGGACCGGTGCTGGTCCAGTCCGGGCCGGCGGCCGCGATCGACGGCGATCTCGACACCCGGTGGGTCAGCTCGCTCGCCGGTGACCCCGACGAGCAGTGGCTCCGCCTCGACTTCGACGCACCGCGGGCCGTGCACGAGGTGACGGTCACGCCCGTGGCCGACGACCGCGCCGTCGTACCGATCCGGACCCTCGAGGTCGTCGCCGGCTCGCAGCGGGTGCGGGTGGACGTCAACACGTCCGGTGCGCCGGCGGTCGTCGCGCTCGACGGGAGCGAGGTCGACAGCGTCGAGGTCCGCGTGCTCGCCGCCGCGACGGCCGCTCGCGGGGCGCGGGTCGGGCTGCGGGAGGTGGCGGTCGACGGCCTCACCCCGGACCGCACCCTGCTCCTGCCCGCCGCCATCCCGGCGTCGGCCGCCTGGGTCTTCAGCACCACGCCCGGCCGGCGCGCCTGCTTCGTCGTCCTCGGGGCCCCGGACTGCGACGTCGCCCGCATTCGCTCCTCGGAGGAGAAGGCCGGCCTGGACCGGACGTTCACGCTCGACGGCCCCCAGCAGGTCTCGCTGACCGGGCACGTGGTCGCCCGCAGCACGCCCGACGCGGCCCGGCTGCTCGACCTCATCCAGCGCCGACCTCCGGTCACCGGCTCCTCGACCTTCGGGCAGGACCCGAGGGTCGCCCCGCGGTTCGCCTACGACGGGCAGCCGACGACGGCCTGGGTGTCCGACGACGGAGACCTCTACCCGACGCTGACCTTCCGCTGGAAGAAGCCGCGCACAGTCACCGCGATCGCGGTCGCCTCTGCCGAGCAGGCCCCGGTCGGTGCCGTCCTGACCGCGCACGGCCGGACCCAGTCGGTCGCGCTCGGTGGGGACACGGCGGTGGGGATCGATCCGGTGCGGACCCGCACCCTGCAGGTGCGCTTCGAGAAGGCGCCGACCGCGGCGCACGTGGTGGTCCCGGAGATCGAGCTGACCGGGCCCGAGGTCACGCGTCCGTTCGACCCGGAGACCGAGACCGGCGCGATCTGCGGGCTCGGGCCGGTGCTGCGCATCGACCGACGTGAGATCGCGACCCGGGTGACCGGGACGATGGCCGATGTCCTGAACGGCAGCCCGCTCGCCCTCGAGGCGTGCGACACGGCGACCGGTGAACCGGTCGAGGTCGACCTGGCGGCGGGACGGCACCGGCTGCACGCCGTTCCGACCGCCGAGCTCGAGGTGGTCGACCTGGTGGCGACACCGGCCGAGCAGCCTCGGCGGGCGACCGGGCGGGAGGTGCGGATCGAGCGCTGGGGCGGCACCGAGCGCACCGCGGTCGTCGCGGCGGGCGAGGAGTCGGTGCTGTCGCTGCCGGAGAACTTCAACGACGGCTGGGTCGCCGAGGTCGACGGCGAGGAGCTGACCCCGGTGCGGGTCGACGGCTGGCAGCGGGGCTGGATCCTGCCGTCGGGGGAGCAGGTGACCGTCGAGCTGCGCTACCGCCCGCAATCGACGTACGACGTGATCCTGCCGCTCGGGCTCGCGGTGAGCGGATCGCTGCTCCTGGCCGCGCTGGCCCTCGGCGTCCTCGGTCTCTACCGGCGGATCCGGCGCACCCCCACGACCCCCACGACCCCCACGGAGCAGCCGCAACCGGAACCGGTGCCGTGGCCCGCCGACACGCCCCCCGGCCGGATCCTGTGGGGCGTCGCAGTCGGTGCCGGCCTGCTGTTCCTCGGGCCCGCGGCGCTGGCAGGCCTGGTCGCGGGCGCTGTCTGCTCCACCCGGCGTGTCTGGGCGCGGGTCGCGGTCGGCGGCGGCGTGCTGGTCGCGCTGTCCGGCCTGCTCGACGCGCTCGGGCGGCCGGAGGCCCTCGAGACGCCGGCCGACGTCGTCGCCGCCGTGGGTGTCGGCCTGCTGGTCGGCCTGGTGCTGGGTCTGCCGGCCGGCGGAGGTCCCGGCAGGGTCGACCACCGAGACCCACGCGGAGCGATGCCATGAGCGCGTGGCGCGGGCGGCAGGGTGCAGCGGCGATCGGCGTGATCGCGGTGCTGCTGGTCGTGCGCGGCCGGCTGCTGGCCGGCTCGTACTTCAACCAGGACGACTTCTACATGACCGGCCGGGCCCACCGGTCCGACCTCACCTGGGAGTACCTGTTCTCGGACTTCGCCGGCCACGTCAACCCGTTCCAGCAGCTGACGCTGTGGCTGGTCGCCCACCACGCGCCGTACGACTGGGCGGTGATCGCGGCGGCCATCCTCGCCGTGAACGTGGCTGCGACCGTCCTCGTCTGGCTGATCCTGTCGCGGCTGCTGGGCGAGCAGTGGTCGCGGGTGGTGCTGCTCGCGGTCTTCGCGTGGGCGCCGATAACGCTGGCGCCCACCCTGTGGTGGAGCGCCTCGATGTTCCTGTGGCCGCACGTGCTCTGCTCGCTCGCGGCGATCTGGCTGCTCGTCCGGTGGCGGCAGGGCGACGGCCGCAGGTGGGTCAACGGCGCCGGGATCGTGCTCGTCCTTGCGGTCGCCCTGCTGTGGCACGAGCGGGCGGTGCTGATCCCGCCGCTGGTCTTCGGCGTGGCGGTCGCGATCGCCGACGAGGCCACCGGCTGGCGCCGGCTGGTCGCGGCCGTGCGCCGCTTCCGCTGGCTGTGGCTGGGGATGGTCGCCACCGCTGCCTGCTTCCTCGTGGTCCACGGGCTGCTGACCGACGTCGAGGGCGGAGGCGGCACCGTCCGGCAGCAGGTCGAGGTGTCCTGGTCGTTCGTCGGCAGGAGCGTCGTGCCGGGCCTGGTGGGCGGACCCTGGGACGGCGCCACGGTCGGTGGTGCGGTCGTTCCGGCGACGTGGGTGACCGTGGTCAGCGTCGCCCTCGTGATCGCGGTCGGCGGGCTGCTCCTGTGGCGTGGCGGGCCCGCGCGCAGGTGGGGGCTCGCCGTGCTGGTCGGCTACGTCGCCGCCGACCTCGCGTTGCTCCTCGCCGGCCGCTCCGGGTTCGGGCAGATCATCGGGCTCGACCCGCGCTACACCGCCGACACCCTCCACGCCGCCGTCGTCTGCGTCGCGCTCTGCCTGCGCGGCGCGACCTCGTGGCCGGTGCCGGCCACGAGCCGGCGCCGGGCGCTGGCGGTCGGCGGGTTGCTGGCGTCGTACGGCATCGCCTCGGCGTTCGGTACAGCGCTGCTCGTGCCGCACTTCCAGAACAAGCACGACCGCGACTTCGTCACGACGCTCCGCGCCGACCTGGCTGCGGACCCGACCCAGGTCATCTTCGACGCACCCGCGCCCGCGGAGCTGGTGCTGCCGCTCGTGGGCGACGACAACCGCTACTCGGTCATCCTCGGGCCGCTGCCGGAGCTGCCGGCCTTCGACGAGCCGTCGCCCCGGCTGCGAGTCGTGGCCGACGACGGCAGCCTCCGCCCCGTCGAGCTCGTCGGCTGGGCGGCGAGCGAGCGGGGCCCGGACGGCGACTGCGGGCATGCCGTGTCCGACGGCTCCACCGAGGTCGAGCTGGCCACCCCGGTCGCCGGCCGGGTGCTGCTGCGGGTGCGCTACTACACGGACGTGGAGTCCACGGTCGAGGTCTCGGCCGCGGGGTGGAGCGCCGAGTTCCTCGCCCGGCGTGGACCGAACGAGGTGTGGCTGGTGCTCCCGGACGTCGGCGGCGAGGTCGACGCGCTGGTGCTGACCGGCGACGGGCGCGGCGAGGTCTGCGTCACCGAGGTCGCCGCCGGTCTCCCGGAGGAGCAGTGAGCCGACCGGATCGCGCGACGGTCGTCGCCACCTCCCTCGACCTGGCCTGGAGCACCGGCCTGGCGCTCGCGGTCTTCGGGCCGTTGCTGCTCGGTCCCGGCTACTGGCTGTTCGGCGACATGGTGTTCGTCCCCGAGCAGCCGTGGAAGGCCGCCTGGCTCGGACTCGACGGCGCTCTCCCGCGGGCGGTGCCGATGGACGCGCTGGTCTCCCTCGTCACGCAGGTCCTGCCGGGCAGCTGGGTCCAGCGGGGACTGCTGGTGGGCGGCTTCGTGCTCGGCGGCGTCGGCATCGGCCGGGCCACGCGCGAGCACGCGTGGTTCGCCCGGGCAGCTGCGATCACGCTCCTGCTGTGGAACCCCTGGGTCTACGAGCGACTGCTCATCGGGCAGTGGGCGATCCTGCTCGGCTACCTGGCGCTGCCGTGGGTCGTGCTGGCCGCTCGCCGGCTCCGCACGGACCCGCGACGGGGCTGGGCGGAGGCGGCGGTCGCGGTCACGGTCGCGGCCGTGTGCAGTCCCTCGAGCGGGGTGATGGCCGCCGTGGTGCTGGCCGTCCTCGGCCTCACCCGGGACCGGACGACGTGGTGGGTGACCGCGGTCGTCGGCCTGGTCGCGAACCTGACCTGGCTGGTGCCGGCGCTCACGGCGGAGGCGGCAGACGTGTCCACGGACGGCGTCTTCGCGGGGTTCGCGGCGCGTGCGGAGTCGGGCGCCGGCCTGCTGCCGAGCCTTGCCTCCCTCGGGGGCATCTGGAAGTCGTCGATCCTGCCCGACGCCCGCACCAGCGGTGTCGTGGTCGTGCTCTCGTGCCTGTTGACGCTGGGTGCGGCCGCCGGCCTGCGCCGCGCGGTGCGGGAGCACCCGGGGGAGTGGCGCCGACTGGCAGTCCTCGGGCTCGGCGCCCTGGTGGTCGCGGTGGCACCGGCCCTCCCCGGTGGCGCCGAGGCCCTGGAGGACCTCGCGGCGCGGTTGCCCGGACTCGCGTTGCTGCGGGACTCGCACCGGTTCCTCGCTCCGCTCGGCGTGGTGCTGGCGCTGGGAGCGGCCGGAGCGGCGACGGCGGTCCGGGAGCAGGTCCGACCGGGTCGGGGCGCGCTGTGGGCGGTCGTCGGGCTGATCGTGATCGCGCCGGTGCTGCTGCTCCCGACGCTCGCCTGGGGGGCGGGCGGAGAGCTCGAGCGGTCGTCGTACCCGTCGGAGTGGGCCGAGGTCGCGGACGCGCTCGGGGACGAGCCGGGCCGCGTCGTCGTACTGCCGTGGCGGGGGTCGTACCGGGGCTACGAGTGGAACCACCGGCGGGCGGTGCTCGACCCCGCGCCGCGCTACCTCCCCGGCGAGGTCCTCGTCGACGACCGGGTGCTCCTCGACGACAGCGTGGTGCCGGCCGAGGACCCCCGGGTCGAGGAGGTACGACGCGCGCTGGCCGCTGCGGATCCGGCCGCGGCCCTGACCGAGGTCGGCGTGCGCTGGGTGCTCATCGAGGGCGGCATGACGGCGGGGGATCCGCCCGCGGGCCGGGTCGTCCACGAGAGCGACGAACTGACGCTGATCGCGCTCTCGGACGGAGATCGTCCGGTGTCCGTCGAGGGTGGCCGCGATATCGGATCCGGGACATTTGTCCTGATCGTGACCGGACACGCCGCTTCGGCGGTTTTGCTTTTGGTCGGTGGGACCGTCACAATCCGACGTGGGAGAGATCTGCGTCACCTATTGTGAGCAGATCGCACGGCCCGCATAGCCGGGTCGTGAGGGGTCTTTGGGAGGGGACCTTTCGCATGAACTTGATCATTTCTTCGATCGTCGGAGCACTCGCTGCAGGCGCCGTGCTCGTCGGCGGCGTCCAAGCGGCGCAGCCGGACCAGAAGCCCGTCAACAAGTCTGACCTCTACAGCTACTCCAGCGAGTAGCACGGTCGGTCGCCCGCAGCTGGGGAGCACGCGGGTGGCCTTCCTTGGAGACAACGCCCTACGGGAGCAGGGCGGGTCAGGCGCAGACGGCTTGGGAGGGTCCGATGCTGCACATCGTCATACCGGCGTACAACGAGGAGCTTCGGCTGCCGCGCACGCTGCGTGCGCTGCGTCGCTACGTCGCCGAGCGCCGGTCGGTGCTCGGCGCGGTCGAGGTCATCGTCGTCGACAACGCGAGCACCGACCGCACGGCTGAGGTCGCGCGCGCCGCGGCCACGCCGGCGCTGCCGGTCCGCGTGGTGCACTGCGCGCGGCGCGGCAAGGGCGCCGCTGTCCGAGCCGGCCTGCTGGCGAGCGACGCCGAGCTGGTCGCCTTCATGGACGCCGACGGTGCCACCGACCTCGCCGCGATCGACGAAGCATGGCGCCGGGTCCACCTCGGTGCCGACGTCGTCATCGGCTCGCGCGGCCTGGCCGACTCGGTCGCCGAGGTACGCAGCTGCCGCGCCCGCACGGCGGGCGCCGCGGCCTACCGTCGCATCGCGCGTCGCCTGGTGCCCGGCATCGCCGACACCCAGTGCGGGTTCAAGCTGATGCGCGGCGCCTTCGCCCGTGCCGTCGCTGTCGACCTGGCTGCCACCGGCTTCTCGTTCGACGTCGAGCTCCTGGTCCGGCTGCGCGCGGTCGGTGCCCGGATCGCCGAGATCCCCGTGACCTGGACCGACGTCCCCGGGTCCACGTTCGTGCCGGCCCGCCACGGCGCCGGCGCTTTCACCGAGCTTGCCGCGATCGCCTGGCGCACGCGCCACCTCGGTGCCCCGATCGCCGGCAGGGCGGTCGTTGGAGCGCGTGCGCAGTCCCCCATGCCGCTGCCCGCCCCCGTCGCCCTGCCGGTCTCGTTGGCCGTACCGGCCGCCGCCGCGCTGCTGAGCGAGGCGTTGAGATGACCGCGGCCGAGACTGGGCCACCGGAGTCACCGGGCTCACCGGCGACCCCGCTCGCCGGCAAGCGCGTCGTGGTGGTCAACTGGCGCGACCTCGACCACTCGCTGGCAGGCGGGTCGGAGGTCTACGCCTGGCAGCTCGCCTGCGCGCTGCGCGAGGGCGGAGCGGAGGTGGAGTTCCTCACCGCCCGCGACCGCGGCCAGGCTGCGACGGACACCCGCGACGGCATCGTCGTACGACGGCGCGGCGGCGCGCTGTCGTTCTACCCGCACACCGCGCTCCGGCTGCTCGCCCGGCGGCGCCGCATCGATGCGGTGATCGACCCCTCGTGCGGGCTGCCGTCCTTCGCCCCCCTGGTCGTGCGCCGCCGTACTCCTGTGCTGCTGGTGATGCACCACGTCCACCAGGACCAGTTCGCCACCCACTTCCCGCCGCTCGTCGCCGCGCTGGGCCGTTGGCTGGAGCGGGTCCTGATGCCCCTGGTCTACGGCCGGCGCCAGGTCGTCGCCGTCTCCGAGTCGACCATCGAGGAGATGCGCCGCCAGCTCGGTTGGACCGGGCCGATCGGCCTGCTCCACAACGGCGCGGACCTGCCGCCCGTCGGCACCGGCGACCCGGCGCTCCAGGACCCCGACCGGATCGCGGTCCTCGGCCGGCTGGTCGCCCACAAGCGGGTCGACCTGGTCGTCCACGCCCTCGACGCCCTGCGATCGGAGCGTCCACGGCTGGAGCTCGACATCATCGGCCAGGGGCCGGAGCGCCTCCGGCTCGAAGGCCTGGTGGCCCGGCTCGGCCTCGGGCACAGGGTCACCTTCCACGGGTTCGTGGACGAGGACACCAAGTCGGCGCTCCTCGCCCGGGCCGCGGTGCACGTGTGCGCCTCCGACGCCGAGGGCTGGGGCCAGGCCGTCATCGAGGCCGCAGGGCACGGCGTCCCGACCCTGGCCCGCGACGTGCCCGGCCTCCGCGACTCCATCCGCCCGGGCGAGACCGGCTGGCTGGTGCCGGATCCAGAAGGCGCCGACCGCGGAGACGACCTCGACGAGGTCGTCCGGCGGCTGACGGCGCGGCTGCGCGAGGCGCTCGTCGACGCCCACACGCTGACGAACCGGGCCCGTTGGTTCGAGGCCTGCCAGGCCTGGGCCCGCCAGTTCGACTGGACGCAGATGCGTCGCCAGTCGCTCGACCTGCTTCACGTTGCACTTGCGGAGAGCACTCCCGTGCCCCCCGCTCAAGCTCGCCCGCGAGAAGAACGCGCGGCCGTCATGGGAGGAACGACATGCGTCGACTGATCGGACCCACACTCGTCGGACTGGGGGTGTTCCTCATCGTCGCGGCGGGCCTGGCCCGCTTCTACGCCTACCCGGCGCTGGCCGAGGTGCCCTCCGGCTACGACGGCACGACCCAGCTCGAGGCCAACGGAGCCCAGATCTTCAACTACGATCCTGCGGTCCTCGCGCCCGAGACGCACGACCTCGCGATCACGTCCAAGACCAGCGAGGTCGCCGATGCCGAGGCCCCCGAGGGTGGGGCGGTGTGGACCAACCGCACGACCGTCACGAGGGCCGACGGCAGCACGTTCCAGCAGTCGAGGGAGCAGTTCGCGTTCGACGAGAACGGCGCCGGCGTCGACTGCGAGTGCGACACGTGGGTCGAGGAGACGAACGCCGACAACAAGGTCGTCCAGGTGCCGACGACCCCCGACGGCCAGGTCTACAAGTTCCCGTTCAACACCGAGCAGAAGTCCTACGACGTGTGGGACGGCTCTCTCGGCGAGGCGACGGAGGCCACCTTCGAGGGCGAGGACACCATCCAAGGTGTCCGCGTCTACAAGTTCGTCCAGGTCGTCGACCCCACGGTCATCGACACCCGCGACGTCCCGGGCTCCGTCTTCGGGTCCGACGAGGCGTCGGTCGAGGCCGAGATTGTCTACGCCATGACCCGCACGTTCTACGTCGAGCCGGTCACCGGCTCGCCGGTCCACCGGATCGAGGAGCGGGTCCAGGAGCTCGTCCACGACGACGTGCGCGTCCCTGCCTTCGTCGGCACCGTGCACTACACCGACGCCCAGGTCGACGAGAACATCGACGCCGTCTCCAGCAAGGCGACCCTCCTCGGCGGGCTGAGGGTGCTGTTCCCCGTGATCCTCCTCGTGCTCGGCCTGGTGCTGCTGGGTCTCGGGCTGGTCATCCACCGACGCCTGGAGAGCGACGTCACCCACCACGCCCACGAGGACCGGCCCCTGGTGTCGGCCTGAGCCCCCGACGGCTCCCCGGAGGGAGCGGGCGGGCTGGGTGATCCGCTTAATCCACCAGCCTGCCCACGACGGCCTCGAGCACCCGCTCGAGGCCGTCGGCATCCCAGTCGGAGGCCCGGGCCCGGAGCGTGACCACCGTGCGACCGCAGTGGCCCACCGCACCGAGCGCGATCCCGGTGCCACCGGCCGTCACGGGGTGGAACGCGATCCGGTCGACCGCGGGCGCGGTCACCTCGCCCAGGTGGGAGACCAGCAGCGTCGAACCGAGCCGCCGCCCCAGCACCCGCATCCCCGCCGCGGCCGCCCGGTCGACGGCGCCGGATCCGCTGACCGGGGGCCGCTCGACCGGTGCCTCCCGCAGGGCACGTTCGATCCCGGCGAGGTCGAGCCGCTCGACGTCTCGGAGGCGGAGCAGCGCGCTGCGGTCCTCGAGTGCGTCGCCCGCCACTGCCCGGGTCGCGCCGACCGCGATCGCCACGTGCCGGCGACCGCCGAGTGCGGCCACGGCCCGGCTGGCTGCGTGCACGATCTCCGACGTGCGCACCGACCCCGAGATCTCCGCCTCGGCCATCGTGTCGCCGGTCGCCGGCGCACCGGCTCGGAGCGGAGGGATCGAGGCGGGACGGCGGAAGGCCGCCTCCGCGAGGCGACGGGCAACGGTGCCGGCGTACCCATGGCCCGCGGGGCGGTCGCCGACCCCACGCGCCGCCGACCTCGCCGGACCGAGTCCCAGCTGCTCGAGGATGTGCAGGAGCCCCAGCCCGTCGACCGCGCTGTGGTGGGCCGACACCACCAGGTCGCGGCCGGCGACCCCGACCAGGACCGGTTCGGGCGCCGGCAGGACCAGCGTCCGGCGCAGCTCGTCCGTCGTCGCGGCGGTGCGGTCGACCGGTACGCCGGACGGCTCGGCGGGAAGCGTCGCCGTCAGCAGGATCCGCCACCCGATCGTCGGGTCGGCGACCCAGCGTCCCGGAGGGCTCACGGCTTGCGCGCCGAGACCACCAGGCTCACGCCGGGGAGGCGGCGCAGCGGCAGCACCCGCTCCAGGGCGACCGCCGTGCGGAGCCCGGCGTTGAGCACCGGGTGCACCGGCTCCATCTCGCTCTCGGCCTCGCTGCGCCTGCGGCGCCGGGCCCGTACGACGGGCCGCAGCAGCACGTTCCACGACCAGATGTCGACCACCTCCAGCCCGGCGCCGACGACCAGGCGGGTGAGCTCCTCGCGCTCGTAGCGGCGGAAGTGTCCCAGCGCCACGTCGTGACCGCTCCACAGCTTCATGCTGCAGGGCACGGCGACGAGGGCCCGCCCTCCCGGGCGCAGCACCCGCGCGGCCTCCCGGGCAACGGCACCGTCGTCCTCGATGTGCTCCCAGACGTCGGTCGCCATCACCAGGTCGAAGGACGCGTCGGGGAAGGGCAGCGCCGTGGCGTCCCCGCGGACGACGGCCAAGCCCCGCGACGCCGCGATCTCGGCGCCCGCGGGGGAGTACTCCAAGCCGGTCACCGACCAGCCGAGGTCCCGCAGCACCGCCGTGTTGCCGCCGCCGGCGCACCCGACGTCGAGCGCCCGCCCGGCCGGCCACGCCGCAGCAGTACGCCGCACCATCGCCCGCCGCTCGGCGTACCACCAGTGCCGCTCCTCGAGCGCCGCCGACTTGGCGATCTCAGCGTCGTCCACGTCGGAGACCCTAGCGATCCTTGGTCGCTAGAGCAGAGCACCACGGGGCACCGGCGTCACGCCGGTGCCCCGTGGTCGGGATCGAGCGGTCGTCAGCCGAGGCCGCGGATCGTCCGGGCGCCCCGCGGGTTCTTCAGCCCGGAGTGGACGTTGGCCGGGTCGGCGCCGGCGCGGATCTCGCGCCCGTCGCTCACCCCGCCGAAGTCCGTGTCCCAGTGGGTCGGGTCGGACTTGTGGTGGTCGTGGGCGGCATTGCGGCTGCCGGTGACCTCCGCCTTGTCGCGCACCCCGTCACCGTCGGTGTCCTTGCGGACCGGGTTGGTCTTGCGCATCCCGATCGTGTAGCTGCCGCCGTCGCGCTCCCGCACGATCACTCGCTGCTTGATCCGGATGCCCCGCACCTCCCGGTTGTCCCGCAGGCCGTCACGGTCGGTGTCGACGTGGCACGGGTCGGGCTTGACGAGGCCGATGGCGCGGCTGCGCGTCTTGCTGAAGTGGACCTTCTGCCTGATCCGGATGCCGTTGACCTCACGGCCGTCCCGCAGCGTGTCGTCGTCGGTGTCGACGTCGTTGGGGTCGGTGCTCCCCGTGGTGCAGCGGGTCGGGCCGTTGACCTCGGTCCCGTCGCCGAGCCCGTCGCCGTCGCTGTCGGGGTCGAGGGGGTCGGTGGGCTCGTTGCCGTGGTCGTCGTTGGCGCCGCCGTGGACCTCGTCGCCGTCGGTGAGGCCGTCGTCGTCGCTGTCGGGGTCGTTCGGGTCGGTGCCGAGGTCGTTCTCCTCGTCGTCGGTGAGGCCGTCGTCGTCGGCGTCGTCGTCGAGGA